>Ga0224511_10000983_pt1 | contig 15974 bp, 13 predicted proteins | sample SF_May12_sed_USG_2_FD_169988 | JGI IMG/M metagenome (GOLD analysis project Ga0224511, IMG submission 169988) | Sediment microbial communities from San Francisco Bay, California, United States - SF_May12_sed_USGS_8_1 | ecosystem: Environmental > Aquatic > Marine > Sediment | place: USA...
TGTCTTTCTGCCAAGTTGGGAACCATTTATATTAATCAAATGGTACACTGTCTATCTAATATCAATAAATAACTGTTATTAAATGTTAGATGTAATCAGAGACTTAAACAAACAACGTTGGTATTGGATTTATGTATTATGTGTTTAACTTAACTAACAACGGACTGTGTTTGTTATATGTCTTGTTATTATAATCTTAATTAAATTAAGTTTAGATGATTATAATTATATTTGATAATCAAAGAAAGGCTTATTCAGGAAAACTGTTCCGTGTAATAGGTATCAAACAACTAATGTTATCATGTGTAGGAAATATTGTTTGGAAAGCTAATATGGAGTTGTTTGTATGGTTTACTCTCATTGATTTGTAGTTAATCTAAAACACAAATTTTACTAGTATCGTGCCCATATCATTACCTTTTAATATACTATTATGCTGTAGCTTCATGCATGCGTTTACTATAGCGATTTAGCCTTTAACATAAATACACGTTTGTTAATGTACAAGCAGTTGTGAATTGATACAGTCGATATTTTATAATAATGTATTTTTATAAATAATATTGATACTTTTTCAAGACAATTATGTTTTACTTTTTTTCAAATAGCGTGTACCTATAAGGTTGAGAATTAAATGTTTTGTATACACATTTACAATAAAACCTCTCTACAAATGGGATTAATCGTGACGGGCAAACATTTGTAGGAACATAACCCGAGGGCCAAACGAAATGTTACAATCGCTTATCCAGACAATTCTATTTCAAATCGGCGGTGATTTGTCTCGTAAATATGTTTACAAACTAATCTATTGCTAGCTTTTGGCTTTCAATAATTACCGAGAACTAAACATTCAATAATGAATGTTTCCTTGAAAGCGATTGTAAGTATTTAAAACAAAAACTCACTCGGAAAGGGTGTAAGATATATGTTTGTAAAATAAAGGTATGTTTGAAATTGTATGAACAGAACTTGTTCAATAATGCTTCAAATTGGTTTTTGTTCTTATTGTGAAACATTCAAAATTGTCTATCAATGCAAGGGGAGCAAATGTTCCAAACAAAGAAAGGCTGTTCTGCACGAGTTAAGTGTATTCGTTGTTGAAGTGCATATATTTTTCTTAATGTAATATTAAACATGCTTGACGAAGTGACGTAATTGCTGGTATTTACGTAAAAGTAAAGGAAATGAAGGCATATCTGCTGTACTATGAAGACTAAACAAGATCTGAGAAAATTATGGGCCGATTAGAGTATAGTAATATTTGTTCATGCCGAATATGGTAATTGACTGGCTAGAACCCCCTGGACAAAGTTTAAGACAAAGACTTTTTTGCATGATTTGTACTTATTGTTTGGGCTAAACAAAAATAGTGTTTCCCCTGTCAGAAGCCATATATAATGCACCGGTTTAAGTATCTGTTTAAAAACAACAACATATTAAGTACATGTATTAGCTTTGTTGAATATTGTCGTGTAATTTGTCATGAGTTAATACACTTCCAATTTTGGATTTGGGAGATAAAGGTAATTTTACTGTTCACTAGGTTCGCTAATTTTGTTTCTTTTACATTCGTATGCCATATATTGGCTTCACCACCTTTACTTTCGAAATCAAAAAACCCAAAACACAAAACTGTATTATCCTGAAACTGCAATACGTAATGAAGAATTACGATCAGTTTCCACGAAGTTTAACTTTAAGCTGCCTAATATAATAGCAATGTTCGCGCCAGCAACTCTATTCTTAGACGAATTTCTCATAACGTGGAGAATCATTTAGGGTTCCCTAAAATGAATTTATGTATTTGCCGCTAAATTTGTTTCGCGCGTAAAGATGGCTTTTAACATATTCTGCTCTTCCATACCAGGTATTATATCATATATCATATATTTGTTGAGCATACATAAACATGTATTCAATTAACACAAGTAAAACATATAAAGATACACGTAGGTTATGTTCGATACACATATTACATGTAGGTAAAGTTCTTCGATTTTGTGTGATTAGTTGCGAAATTAAATTATTTATCAAAAATGCCCATATTGTACGTTATTTTAGGCGCAACATCATGGTTAATAGAAGCTAATCCCAGTAATAGTGTCTTATAGAATTCATAATGGCAAGTAGATGTTTGCTAAAGGGTGTCCACGAGGGATAAACATGGTGTATGGTGCTGATAAATTGTTTAAAGATGTAAATAATACAATTGATACATCAACTAACTGTCCAGGCTATTTATTCTAATTACATTGAGAAACTAAAACTAAAATAACTAGATTGTAGACAACAAACGATTAATGGTTTTCTGCACTATTTATTTATCTCATTTCTATAGAACTTTTGACCAGATGCAATACTGTTTGCAATACAGAACTTTGCTGAACAACTGCTTACACAATTAACCTACAACATGTTTGTATGTATAAGGCAACATAATTAAAGGTTGTTGATTTTTACCTTAAATAAAGTCATTGTCGACATTCTTTAAAACTATCCAGTTACACTGCGGAAGAAGAAGCACAATAGATTTATGTGAGGCGACATTTTATAGCTTTCACACGAACGAACAATAGACATCAGCTGTAATTACTCAAACATTTGAAAAAAAGAAACTAGTAGAAACGATGCTAGGCGAATATGCCTTACCAAAATTGGAATTTATTTTTAGAAATTATTGCTTTCATTTGATTAAATTGATGTCTGAGTTCTTAAATTATAGTAAGCATGATGTACATGTATTTTGCCATCTGTTTTTGTATGTTTAATATAAACTTCGAAAATGGAAACTAGTGAATGGCTTTTTACGATGTTACAACTCTATACTAGCATTTAGGATAATATTGCGCAGACATGATAACATTAAATATTTGCTAAATTTTGCTCAGCGCGTTTTTTCCGAAATGATCCTATCTTTGACTAGATATACAACCCATTGAAATAATTTACTACGCATATATGCCCAATAAAAGTGATGCACAAATAATCACGTGTTCATGTTATATCATCTTAAAACAGGGTTATGAATCGTGTTCCTGTCCACTGAAATAAAAGAAAATATTTGAGAAATTGAAAATATTTTATCTGAGAAATTGAAAAGAATTTATCTGAGAAAAAAAGAAAAGTCATAAGAAAACATAATATGCTTTCTTATGACTTTTCTTATATTATATTGCATTGGGAAAACAGAAACATCGGTTTAATTAAAGCTATTCATCAATGGTAATATAAGAGTGTACCATTGACACAGTGTTCAAGAAGTGGTATTAAGGATATGAGGTGTATTGTTAAGCTTCGGCGCATAACCTTTTTATATCAACACAAGCTCTTGTTGTTGTTCAAAGAAATTATTATATTTAAAAAAACAGTAAAACAGTACCAGTTAACCTGTGTGAAATGGACAGTTCCCCCACTGTCATTCATGATCATTTAGAACATGGTCAAATTTTAATCCAATAGATTACATGAAGGTTATGGTTGTCAAGTGACCATCTGACCTAGTAAATAAGAAAAACAGCGTACTTCCTGTTTGTGATAAACATTATCACACGAACAATAGAAATGTACAGAAATGGGAGAAGATTGAAGTTGTGCATTTATGTTTAGATAGAACGTTTGAGATGTTTATGTGTTTATTTGATGTATTGATGCAATAATCAAATGGAGCCTTCATGTTCAGTTATTTTTGGCACAAGCAGAAATATCATGGATAGTAGAATCTAATCTTAGCAAATGTGTCTGGCAGATAACATTATGGCAAGTCAATTTATGCTGGAGAAAATCGTTGTGAGACAAGATCTTGATCTTTACTACAGTGATAAATTATTTAAAGATATCTTAAATACCGCTGATACATAAACAGACACTAAACGGCATTTATCCTAAAACGTAATTGCCATGGTAGTAGACAAGTTCGATAGATGATCAATTGAATGATTGATTCACACGTCGTTGTGTGAACAGACATTTGGCCAGATTCAATAAATAAAATAGACCCAATCGTTGCCATTAAGCGTACCAAGGAGTTAACTCGGCATGTGTTAGAAAAGTGACATGTACTAATATAAACATGAATCTTTTCCGCAATGTGTATATGGATGCAGAAAAGTTGTAAGAAACATTAAAAATGTGAAGCTTTGTATTAAATACAACTGAAACAAAACAACATATAAGTTAAAAACTAACGATTTATTCATTTGATTATTAGATGCTTAGCAAATTGTCCAACAATAAAAGGAAAGTAAATAATCAAAACTGAAAAAGGATGTTACACGAGTAAAGGATACTTTTATTTTCAATACATGTATTTAAAATAAAATATTTGTGAGCATAGCAATTAAAAAGCTGATATACTTAAAGTAAGTAAAAATTATTGTAGACATGTTGTCTTACTGAGAATGAGACGAATGACTAACAGAAATCGTCATAAGAGAATAGAAATTCTGTAGTTACATAGTGTTAAATCGATGTTCGATTCACGAAGTGGCCTCAACACTGCGGATGTTTGGTACAAGCATTTAGGGCCATCTGCTACTAAGGTTTGTTTCTTGAACACAACCCTAGAACATCCACCTCAATTGGGTGATTGGTTTGGTCATGCAATTATTATAGTTTATTCACTTTCAATTTCTAGTGGTGTGGCATCATTCATTACTACTAATAAACAGCTTCCATAAAACCGAGGCTGCTGTTTTCTCGTGCAGGCTATGCTTACTGAGGGCTTTTCCTTTCATCAGTGTTCTATATATAGCAATAATAATATGGTGGTGGTCAGTTAATGGAATGCGTATGTTTACCTAGTAATGGTTGCTTGCTCTTATTCACGATCAGCTTCCTTGTTAAAGGTGAGCAAGAATCCTGACTGCCGTAAAATGACATAGTTAGTGTTGAAAACATATAATAATAACAAACACACAAACAACCAAACACACATACAAACAAACAACAAAATGGTTTGCCAAAACGACGAGTAATGGCAGCTGACAGGCATAAGACAATCAAAATTAGCATGGCTCACCGTATTGTAAATTTTTGCGATTGTTGCCCTTGATATATTTGATCTACTTGTCTTGTTTCTCATACTTTTACAGTTTGTGCCTGTTTAGCTCACTCGGTATACATGTAGTACCGGACCATTCGTCCGATGTTTAGGACTCGACCCTTAAGGTAGCGGCAAACTTGAGTCCTGTTTGCTTGAGCTGGCAAAGATTTGACGTACATGTAATCAGTGTTGAAATGGCGTTAAAACAAACAAACAAACAAACAAACAAACAAACAAACAAACAAACAAACAAACAAACAAACAAACAAACAAACAAACAAACAAACAAACAACATACATGAGCTTCACTATATTCGCATTAAACTAGTGTTATAAAATAATATAACATCAACATCCTTAAACTTTAATACCTTAAATTAAGTTCGGTAATGTTCACGAAGTTTATACACTGCTGTAAACGCTCGAATGCTTTTGCCACATTCTTCGATTCTGAAACATTTTAGTAACGTAGGCTAACATCAGTAGCGCTTCTTTGAACGTTGACCGTGCAGCTGCAGCTAGTTGCATGTTTACAGGGATATTGATAAATGATTCTTTGCAGATATCATCCTCATTCATTCCCTGTAATGTTGCCAACACTTTAAAAGCGTATTTGAACCGCATATATTTTGCTAACTAAAAGGTTATGTGCAATACTTTATTATGCAGATCTACTGAGCATTTCTAAGGTGTTAATTTTATGTTGGTGAATAAAGCAAATATTGCTTTAATGTTCATATTTTCAGCGTGAACAACAATATCACGTATAATGATACTATCATCTAATCTTAGCTGAAGTGTCTGGCAGATTAACTCATGCAAATGAATTATTCATTGTTGACATGAAAAACATAACATAGCGATAACACATAAACAAACACTTACCGGTATTTACAGAAATATATTATAACATGACATACATTAAATAGAAGTCATTGCTAACATTTCTGTTTGGTGGAAGTCAAAAAGACAAAACATTACATTGTGGTTGCTACGAACACAAACACACGCACACGCACACGCACACGCACGCACACACACACACGCACACACACACACGCACACACACACACGCACACACGCACACACACACACACACACACACACACACTTTTCAATTGTTTTTCTGTTTCAGTAAGGAACTCAAACGAAATGCTCCAGAAACACAACAACCGAATGTCAGAGACATATAGTGGTTCTGCTGATGATGCTAACGTCACAGTCAACGTCTGACGTCATGCTGATATAGTTTAGAACCTTTTAATAATTACTTAAATGTGTGATGCTAAACACGAAATAGTGCAATGATTTATTGCATGTTTGCGCGAAACACATTTTCGATTTACCTATTTCATTATAGATATTGCAGAACTAGTTCAACTTTATAGTTGTTAACACAGCTGTGATGTCATTTATGACGACTGTTTGACAGCCAAAAATATACTTTTGGCAAATACGGTGATGTCTGCTGCTGCTTTTAAACTGAATGGAACCAAACGCATCCAGTGGATGAGAATACGTCAGTATACGCAACTCAAAGGGAACAGGAATAATACAGAATGAAAAGAAAAAGTTGAAGATGAAAATACTGACATATGTTGGAAGATGTATTGATGTACAACGAATGCTGTATTCAAAAGCGTCAAAGAAGCATGGTCTTCCTATGGCAATCGCAAAAGATTTATTGCTTCATATACATTTGATCGTCAAACTTGACTGTTTTTTCATGAAGTTGATATGTGATAGTTTCCAAACGTCGCGTTTGCATACAATACACTTATTACCATTTTGTCCTATTGTCATAAATAATAAGATTTTAAAGACTGTCATTGATAAAGAAAGTGTCTTTAAGAATAGAAATCACATAAGATTTTTTTCTTAAATATATATTTTAGTTTTAATGCATATTGTTTTTAGTGCATGTATGTCGCATATACATGCCTTGTGATCATGTCACTGATTTCACTTCAAATAAATATAAATGTATGTGTTGTTTCCTTACTCCGTATTATATGGCACTGCACTAAAACCGTTACAAATAAATCGAACGCCTTACCAGTTTTATTTGCCACTGATAAACAACTTCAATAAAACCGAGACTGCTGTTTTCCCATGCATGCTATGCTTCCTGAGGGCTTTGCTTTTTCTTAGTTTGAATTAACAAATTGATTTAGAAAAAGTTAACTGAATGAAATACACAACCATTTATGTCTCAACACTTAAATTCAATTGTGTTTAATTTAAGAGAGATGTGGCTTCCGAAAACGGTTAAAACAATATGAGATATATTATATAAACCAGTCTTTAAATTTCAATGTCAAAAATCTTTTCTACGTTTTCACAAAACCTCTTCCAGTGATGGCAGATAAAAAACTTACAGATATATACTAATGTAATACTACATTTTAGAAAGCCGTTGAATTTGGCACATCACTTTATTGCAAACGTCAATATAACGCACACATAGTCATTATCAAGATATTTCTCTAATGTATCTAGTCTGTCTGCTGTGATCTGGCTACATTAAGTGATCGATTTCATCAGCGTGTTTTTATAAATGATTCTGCCTACATACACGACCATTTTTGGAACGAGCGATAAATCAGAAGATACTAATCCCGCCAAATGTGATCACATCTCCCTAGTCTGCCAAATTAAATTCGCTGTTGGAGCTAATGGGCTATTGCAATACGTTCATGAGTAAACTAGCAACAATGAAAAATAAATACACTGTAAATACAAATCAAAGACCAATATGGACAAAGACGTTCGACTGTGGGTAAATAATTTTCATTTATTTCGCATAGCTTTCACATGTAAGAAAAACACGATAAGTTAAACACAATTTGTAAAAGTACATGTATACTTTTTAATCCAAAAGAAAATGTCACCATTTGGTAAATCTAACTTTCTGGTTAGGCTGCATCATCGTTACGGGACAAAACCGGTTTATACGATCACTGTTTAAATTAGTCAATTAAACAGCATTACTGAAAAACACCACACTGCATAATCTCATTTTCTAAAATACGTAATTTAGATTTACGATCTGCTGCCGAATGATTCGACTTCCCACAGATATCAACCACAAATGTTAGCAAACATCGGCAGAATTTAATGTGATGTGTCAATAACTTGAATAATAAGACGAACGGCATCAGTTTGATTTGTGTAATGATTAATTCTACAGAGGAGTCGAACTACGTCCAGATTTTCAAGTTTTATATAGTGATACATACATATATATGGAGCTATTGTTGCAGTTCATGTCAAACCTTACAATGACATTTAACAAGTTTAATTCTTAATGATTTTCCAATGGACTGTTGATAAAAATAGTTAAAGTATATATTGTGGTGGTTTTGTTGAATGTATTGTCAAAATGTGTTCAAATGCGTTACTTAATAGCACGCTCGCTTTTGAATAAGCTTAACTATTTGCACATTGCAAAATGATAATTCTAAACATTGTTTTACGTTTGACAGTAAAAACACATCATCTACGCATGTATTAGACTCCGGATATATTTAAAGATCAGCCTGAGAAAAAGAATGTACATTATTGCACTCATCCTTACCGGAATAAACTACTGTCCTAAATAATGATGAAAAAGTATATAAATGAATTCACGAGATTACACTAACAAGACAATATAAGGTATATTGTTTGAAAAAAACACACACACACTTAAACCACACAGTTCTAAAAATGATCATGTAGACAAATGCAGAAAAAGATGCATAAGCGTGATAGGAATTTTCTAAATGAAATCAAAACGACACATACAGGAAATTACGCACACACAATAAAAGGAATCATGAACACACATCCAGCAAATCATATACTTAGTACATTGAATACACTGAATACATTGTTTTAACAATACATAGGTATTTTCAAGTAATAACATACCAGCTTGTGTAATCAGATGTTTCCAAGGAGATGACAGCGATATACAGTTATATATTGTTATTTTCCTTATTATTCCTAGGCATTATGTAACGTTTGTATATCCACAATTTGAAACAACGCCGTTTGGTGGCATAAACATCTGAAACTCATAATATCGCCGTAATACAAATAAACATACAATAAAGTCTAGAGTAGAGTAAGCAGGCCTATAATTCAGATCAGTATTTTATTGACATCTTGTTAACTGTCACGTGTTGCTCGGTCATGACGTCACCGCACGGTGTTGTAGTACATGTGCTGATTTTCCACCACCGTCACACGGGCTTCAGGCGGGTCTGCATTGTCGTAGACAACTAGGAGGGATTTACAAATATCATAAAACATACGCGACTTTATTTACAAAAACCTGTAAACCGGCATAACAATATTTAAACACGAATGGCTGTTGCATTGAAACGTATGTAAACCTTTCTAGATAATCAAAATATATACATTAATAATATCAAAATTAGTATGTAAAACGCTTTAAATAGTTAATAACGAGTGTACTTACCAGCGCTGGTTACCCTATCTTGGTTAAGGACACTGTATGTACGTTGTTGTCTGTTGGCATCAAGACCCTGGTAGATGTTTGGTGGCTGCGGATCAGGTTGTGGTTCAGTTTGTGGACGCCTATATTGAACCGTAATTTCCAAAGAACACCCTATCTAAACCGTAATTTCTAAAGAACATCGAGTATCTGGAGAGGCGGAATTTTCGGATCACGTTTGAATGTCCGTGACGGTGAGGGTAAGGTTAAGGGTTAGAGTTAACCGTAACCCTTACCCTTTGTGAAAAGGCAAAATCCCTTTTTGACGAGGCAACAATATTTTAAGAAACAAATATTCATAAGGTTCCGCCCACCTCCATATACCGGATGTTCTTTAGCACCTACCATGAAAAACAGACAATCGTCGTATAGCAACAACTTCAAAACAGCAAAAGCGCATACATTTCTTCAAGTACTGATACAAAGCAATAAACGTCCACTGAAACTAGTCTTAACGCATCATTCAGATAAACATGTACATGTATACTTGAACGTTTAAGATATAAAAAGAAACAGGATTACGCCTTGTTTTTTTTGTAAAACATTGATAGTTTAGGTTTTAGATTTTGAAAAGAGTTGAATTAGTTCAATATCTTTGAACTCTAATAATGACACACACTTGTTACAGTGACTCCATGTAATAAACTCACCTCATTCTTCTTGCCATGACGACAATAACGATGACAAGAGCGGCGATTACCGCAACAAACAAGGACCCAACAACTGCTGCCGTCGTGTTTACACCGGTTGAGGTCTTTTCGTTAGGCTTAGATGGCTCATTTTGGATGCCAAGACCTGATGTAACTATAACACAATAACACAAAATCATGCATTTAAATACAACATACACCGAAACACTGATAAACAATTAAATGAATAAGGTCTTATGTAAAGTTTTATGAACATTTGTACACACACCCGCACTACAATCGTTCCCATCATAACCATGGACGCAACCCTCTAAACATCTTCCCTGGTCGTCGCATAGAACGCCGGTCGCTGTAGGTTTGCAGTTGTTTGAACACAAGATCTGACATTTGCGACCGTAGTGGTTGATAATGCAGCCCGACGTACATTCGCCGATTCGGTCACATTGCCTGTTTTTGCACGTATAACTGCACTGATTGTTACAAAAGTCACCGTAAGTAATCGGACTCAAACATTCATGACATATCCCAGAGTCCATATGGCATGTTTGTGAGCATGAACTGTCACATGTAATGTTACAGTATCGACCAAACAACCCATCTTTACACGCATGGCACTCTCCTGATGCAATGTCACATGTCTGATTAGCACATCCGTTACCACATTGAATGTTGCAATCATCTCCAAATTTGCTGATGTCCTTGCATCTGGTGCATTTGCCCGTGCTGTGATCACACGTCTCACATTCACACTGTCCGGTCAGGATATGGCATGAACAGCCGTTACACATACATACTTGTGTACACCACGGTCCGTATCTACCAACAGGACACGAAGTACACTGGGTGTCGTCGACACAGTCTTTACAAGTCACATTGCATTGCTGTTCACAATTGTCACCATAATGTCCCTCAACGCACTTACATGACCCATCCGAGCATTCGTTATCAACACATTGTGTGGAACACACTTTATCGCATTGTCTTCCATAGAAGCCTGGTTTGCACGTACATGTGCCGTCATATTTGTCACAAGTATCTCCTTGACAACCTGCAGCACACTGGTCTTCACATACACGTCCCCAGAACCCAGATCTGCACCTATCACAACTAGTGCCGTAAGAACACGTTAGACACCTGTACTCACACAGGACACACTTGTCACGATACGGATAAAAGCCAGCTAGACAGCTGCCACACGTGCTTTCTGTTTCTGTTTCCGAGCATGACGTGCACAACTGGTCGCAGTTACCTTGAATGAAATAGACTTGTTTAAGAGGAAAAGTGATTAAAGATGGTTTTTAAATACATTTTTGGGTTTCAAATTCCTTCTAAAACTACTCTGTTCAGAATGGTGATGTAATATTTTACATGGGTTCATGGAACTACCGATATCAATTATACTGTTTTGCTTTCCTGTAAACAAACCTAGATGCGGTGGACGACAAAATAGATAAAGGTAAAATAATTATTCTAATATACAAATAAAACACATGAAAAACATGTGTACACTAAGAAGACGTACTTCAGATGGTAAATGTTTTGTTTTGAAAAGATTTATGCATGCATATAAACACATACCAACGGTTGCTTTTAATGTCAGCGAAAATATCCAGATAAGCATTGAAAATCGGAACCAATGCATGATTTGTCACAAGTAACATATCGACAGTATATAATCAAATTGAATACGATTCTTCTTGTTAATATGTTGATAAACAGTTTTGCGTGTTGTTTAAATAAAATTATGTCTCAATCAAGGACGTAACCACTCGCATCTGACAATAACGTTGAATGCAAACACTTAACCGTATGTAAGGAAATTACAACTTTAATCAACTTTAAGTGGACTGAAAACTTAAGGATTTTAACAGTCATCATCATCGTCGTCACAAGGTCGTCTTATCGGGACAACACCAAAATACTTTATAGACATTATGACATTTTAACCGTGCCATAATGCTATTTAAAACGTGAGTTAAAAACACAAGCGTTTGTCGTTTCCGTTTCTATTAATGCGTACATGTATTGTCTACAGTTAAAAAGTCTAAAGTTACAACATCGTTAATACTCTATTCATATATTTGTATAAGACTGCCGTCGATAGCTTGGTTTGAAACACTGGACAGTTGTGCGTAGAAGAAGTATTTCTGAATTTTCAGACGCAATTCATTTGTTCTGGTCCTGCACCGTTTTAAGTCATCCCATTCAGAAATCAGGCGACTGTTTGCCTACGCTAAAAATCTGCAAATTAGGTTTATTGTTTTCCAAAGCGGAAACGCAGAACAAATTGTTTGAAGGAAACGAATTGTGTGTAGTACAAAAAACATCTAACCATGTCCCAAAACAGACACACGTACTAGAACCCGAAAAACAGGAATGTTTTCTGGAACATAAATCAGCTTAAAGTGCGACGTTACATTTAGAAAATACGTATGGGGCAAATTTATTCCATTCTTCAAATAGTTATGTTAAAAAGTTCAAGTATTAATTTTGGGGAAACTGTATTAAGAAATGCATCTCGTTTGCATAACTCTTGTGCCTGCTTTAATAACATTTTCATTTAAGCTTTGGATGCCAATATTCGCCAATGCCAGGAAAAAACATTTGTTTCAACATAAATATACTACACACGAGACGTCACAAACCAAAGAAGTTCAAGTGAAAATAACAGTTAACATTTTCTTAGCATAAGAAAACACTTACTTTTCCTTTAAAAATCAAACGAATTCCAAATTAACTGACCACATTTTATTTTACCAATTGACAAACGTAAGCACGCTTTGCTTTTATCACTGCAAAACATGTAGTTGTCACACAAAATCATCAATTTGACATTATCTTTGGTCTTCAAATACGAATCTGTACAAGTATGTACGAGTATAATTTATACTCCTTTTCTAAATTAATAATTCTTACAACACGTACGTGTGAGTATATGATGTAATGCAATATTGCTTGTGTGAAGCAGTCTTCATTCCTAATTATGTTTTAATGATGAGGTCAAATAAGACTGCGTTGTTAACTAATATTATTAGGTTGTTAATGTGGTTATAATGCGTTATGCGTATTCCTAATGTGTATTGCAGGTGTAAGTAAACGAAAGTAAATAGTAATGCATGTCGATTTACACTGAGGAAAATGTACACAAATAATGCTATTTAAGTAACACCTTATTATCTCCTTTAAATATGAATAAAATGAAAATTTTCAATCTTTTTTTTTAAATCAAAAATCCAAAAACTGAGAAAAGTTGTGCGGTGGATCGTCTTAAAATGGCATATATTTAAATGTATGTATAAAATAAAAAAAGGGTTTATAAAATCTCTTCCTAGCTGCAAATGTGTGAATCCATTCGGAAGGTCATACCTTAACACATTTTGCTCATAACTTTTGATATGCGCAATATGAGCCGTGTGGTGTGAATAAGCTTTAATAAGTACACGGGACGTTAGTGGAAACTAGACAACGTATTTTTGTAGTAATCAAGTGAACGCTAGTCCATTATTTCAGCTCATACCATCAAATGTAAACTATCCGGTAATTGCACGTTATGTCATTCCATAGATAAGGGTGAAAGACAGAACCGCCATTAACAGATAGTTAATGTTTTTGGCGAACAGACATACGTGGAAAGTGTCTTAATATCTAGGCAAATAAGCGGACATGAACACAAACCGAAGAAACCCGATTTTAAACTGAATGGAACGAAATAAGAACACGATCTAAGCAACTCAAAGGGAACAGAAACGAAAAGATTGAATATGTCAAAATACTGACATATATAGGAAAATATATGGATGTACAACGCATACTTAATTCAAAGGCGTCATAGAACCATGATCTTTATATGACCAACGTTAAATGTCTATTGCTTCATATACAGTTTTCTTGTTAATATTGACTACCTGCTTACTTTATGAAGTTGAAACAAACGTTGACGACGTGCGTTTTCATAATTAAACCTGATGAAAGGGATAAGACACCTTTCACCATTTTGTCTTAGGGTCTTAAATAATGAGATATTAAATACCGTCATTTATACAGAAAGCATCTTTAAGAATGAAAATCATTCATATTTGTTTCTAAAATATATATTTAAGTTTTAATGCATGTAGTTTCACATGCATATATGTCGCATATCCTTGCCCTGTGCCGTTGATAGAAAGTTATGTGTTGATTCCTTTTGCAGTGAACTATTAAGCACTGCACTAAGAGGCTGTTTATTTCATTTGATGCCAACGTCGCAAACTAAACAGTTGCAGAGTAAAATCGAACACTTTACCAGTTTTAGGAAATTGAGTTTAGAATGGGTTGAGGTTATAACATCGCTATATAAATTAAGCTTATAATATAAAAGTCAGCTCTATATTTAAAAGAGTTATATAGAAAAAAACAACCATAAATAATTTAATACTAAATTGCAAGTGTATTTATTTAAGATGGTGTTGGCTTCCACAATATGTTAAAACAACATGTCAATGTAATTTAGATATTTAATATAAAACAAAACATTGGACTGAAATACAATCCTTTTAGTCATTTAAACAGCACAGCCGATTTACATTACACTGCAAAAACTTCTCTTCTAAGTTACGTACTTTGGATTTTAAATTTGCCCCCGTTTGATTAAACTTCCTACAGACATCAACTACAAATGTTGGCAGACATCGGCCAGTTCTGATGTGATGTGTCAACAACTTGCTTCATTGTGTAGTAATATGTTTATGGTCCTCGTTGATCATGCATTGCAAAAAAGGGGTTCCGCTTATGCGATAGGGGGCGTCAGTGATGTGGCATCTTTCATTACCATTAAAACAGCCTCAATAAAACAAAGGATACTATTTCCCCAAGTAGGCTATGCATTCTGAGGGCTTCCACCTTTTCTTAGATGTATACTGAGGCATGTCATGAGTTTGATTTGTGTAATTGATGATGCTTCAACAAATACATGTACTCTGAGTCATACCGAGTTTTGTTTATCAAGTTTAACATACATGTAGTTATGCATACATGAACATAATATTAGCATTTTATGAATGTTAATGCACTATGTGACATGAACTGCAGCGATATCTCCATATAATATATGGAGATATCGCTGCAGTTCATGTCACATAGTGCATTAACATTCATAAAATGCTAAGTATGACTCTTGATGATTTTCAATGGGCTGTTAATGAAAAAATAGTATAAGTATAGATTATGGTGGTTTGGTTGAATAATTATGATGTTTAAATGTTCTCAATTGCGTTACTTAAAAGCATGCTCCCTTATAAATTCAATTTTGAAGTTAAAACATCCTTTACATGTGTATTGTAGTAAGAGGTACTTAAACCTGACTCCGGATATATTTAAGATCAGCCACAGATAAGGACACTTACTCTATTTCACTCTTCCTAACATGAATAAACTTATTGTTCCGATGAAGATGAACTTGCAAATATTAATGCATTCACGAGATGACACTAACAAGGCAATAAGGCATAGCTGGAACATATAAATGCATGCAAAAAACAATAAAAATTACTACATAAAGTTCGTGAAATGATCATGGAAATACATGCATAAATAGTAACATTAACTTTATAGGAACTGTTATAAAAGAAATCAAGTAGACACTTGCATCAAAATACAAAACAAATATCAAACAATTATACATTAATTAACAACATTAAACACGCTGAGCTCTAACAATTAATATGCATTTTATGTAAAAAAAACCAGCTTAGGCACAGAACAAAATACGTGTTTATGTGTATATCAGGAAACCCAAAGTTAC
>Ga0224511_10000984_pt1 | contig 15970 bp, 6 predicted proteins | sample SF_May12_sed_USG_2_FD_169988 | JGI IMG/M metagenome (GOLD analysis project Ga0224511, IMG submission 169988) | Sediment microbial communities from San Francisco Bay, California, United States - SF_May12_sed_USGS_8_1 | ecosystem: Environmental > Aquatic > Marine > Sediment | place: USA...
ATGACAAAATGGCCCGTACAAAAACTAGCACAAGGGACGACACAAAAACTCTTACAACATCATGACGCAACAAACATTTAGAAAACATATATTTTTGTGAACAAATACGTAAAAGAAACGTACATCATGTATACAAATCATTAGCTACGAATAAAACAATTCAAACACATATTAAAGAGATCTTCATACAAATTGCATACGATAGCATATACATTGTCTGTACCAAAAAGCAACTCATCCGTAGTATACAGGCTTAGTTGTAAAGACACTACTACGCTACATTTAAGTAAGATTCCAATATAAAAAAATATGCTGTTGTCATTTCAGTATTTTGTTCATCCTATTAGCATTATAGTGTGAGCAACCCCACTTCTCTGACCGATTGTCGATTTTGTTGTAATAGATGACGAATATACGTCAATAAAGGTAATAGATAAAAATACCACTAGAACAATAACAATATAAGAATGATCATGAATGCTTTGTTGTTTTTAATCATCGCATGTGGTAACATAACCAATTCGCAACAAATGAAAAACTCATTATTGCCAGTAATTAGTAATATATAACTTTAATATATGTGTCAGGACTGGTACTGTAACGCCCGTAGGTACGCCCCCTGAAATACACGTATTTTATGCCACGCAACATAAGTCACAGTCACAGAGATGTATACAATTTTGTTAAGGATGACCCAGGTGACTGTCTTCAGGCATGTGGGCTGGGTCAGAGAACCGAGCACGTCATAAACTGACTGTGGACAACGGAATTAACTCGTCCATGTTCTCAAACCAAAATCTCATAAAGATCACCGAATACATGTTCAAATATAATACGGCTTGTCGTAATGTAATTTTTTATGTTTTGTTTATATTGTGTCCGAAAAACACAAAAATATTTTTTTTTTCTTAATGTCAGTTGCGTCATGGTGTTGCTAGAAAAAACGATTATACAATAGGTGGTGATCTAAAATGTTGTCCAACTTTGAATATACTATCATAGTTATCACATTGTATCGTGCTGAAAGTAACACAAATAGCATTTTGTATAGGAATAAAATATAAAAAGTGTACAATACATTGCGTGGGGTATGTGTCCATCACGCGGAGTCAATTAAAGGTTACAAATGTAGCAAACGAATGTAAATGAACAGTTATTTTTTGAAACGCGTAATAGTACCATGCATTAAAGTGGGAGGTAAGAAGTAAGTTTTCCTAAAAAAGCATTCATTCAAGAGAGAAAACTGTTGACATTGGAGTACTTTGCTAATTTGACTTGTTACTTAATACACGTAAAAGATGGATATGAAATCTTTAGTAAGCAAATACTGCATGCCCATATATACATAGGAGATATATGTTAGGTTAAGTCGAAAGGCACAGCCAACATTAATTTTAGCGTTATCTCATCGACCTATGTTTGAATTGGTTTTGATCTGGTAGTGACAGTAGCGGTAGGCGTTAAGTTCACCTAAACTTTAGGATATATATTATGTACTTGCAATCATAATCACTAGCTTCTCAATCAGGTTTTAACAGTATGCTGTATGTATCAATGCACTTATATCCACGTATTGACATTACTAGAATGTGTTAAACGAATGATGTAAGCATGGCTTGATTTACACCTTCACATGTGGCTCAGCAAATGGCAAGTTAAAAAAGTAATACATTTACAACGATCAATATTTCTCACAAACATCACCTGGTATTTATTATAACATTTATTTCTTCATTGCCATTTTATAAAACTAATTCTGAAACAACATCTTTTTAATTTAGTTTTGTTCCGATAAATGACTTTATTATTGTTAACCTTTATATTGTGTTTTTGGTCAAATCATTATATATTTCTCTATAAATATGCATAACGTTTACGTCAAGGAAATAAGACAAACCTGAGAAGAAACAGAATTCTTCTAGAAAGTGTTAAGTAAATAAAATAAGACAAATGACAGGTGATTAATCTGTTACATATTCGGTAAGATGCCCCTTTACTGATGACAAATATCTAATCATAATGCTTTCTATTAGTGGGCCGTCAGACAAACAATGTCACAGCTTGGAAACATTTCCAAGTTGCATTCGAAACAGGTCAGTTATAAGTATTGGCCAATAAAAATGAAGTAACACTGAGAATCTGGTATGATTTGCTTGGTCATACAAAAAACTCATAGAAATGTTGATATATTATCATATATAGATACTTTAAAATCACAATATATATTTACTATTTGATTATTGTATAAAATTATCCATGATAGTCAAAGGTTACAGGCCTATGGGCTCGTCCAAAATGATTTTTCAAGCTATGTACTCGTCCAAATATATTCCCGTATTGTACAGCAAAATTTATAATAACCTTTTTCTTATATATATTTCGTTTACTTTGAAAAATCATTATCATAAGGTATTGAAATGAAAAACCAGACTAGCATCATTAAGTGCACATGTACCCAACCGTCCAATATGAAAATAATATATTTTTGGATCCAATACGCGAATATATTGGACGGTCACGTGGTACACATGCAGATTATTGATTGGTTGGATTTATGTGATATATAATGATTCTTTTTATTAACAGCTACAAGAATGATAATAATATTATTGGTAATGTAACCATGTATAAATGCCATGTAAAACTGTATTATTGAAATACTTAATCATGATAAAGTTACATCAAATTATTAAAACCAACATGGTTTAATTAATTTTTTTACATATTTCTGTTTTACAAAGCCATCTAATTTCTATTACACGCATTGTTCATTCCGTGATTTAATCCTATAGGGATGCTTATATCAACAGGGCTTATTTAAATACAGGAGTCTGCTAGCGAGCGAGACGTTTTTGGGAGTTTACAGGCATTCCGCGTCTCTTTATTCCCAATGTTATTCCGGCTTGCGTGTCAGGAAGAAATAGAGAGAAATCATATTTCCTGAACATATGATATGCAATAAGTTGGTTTGCCATTCATTCTAACTTGTAAACACAGTCATAATTGTTTTAGAGAAGACACGAAGAGCGTATGGTTTAACATGTTGTTGCTCGGCATAAATAAATATTTTTTTTATCAAAACTGTATCAGTATTGTTGAGTACTGCCGACAGAAAATAAAACAAAACAAGGAAAACGGTTTGATAATTGTTATAGTGATTTAAGGAATGAATTGCATTGCTGATGTCAGTATCGGTGTATTAGTCTGGTTAAAGAGTGTGGAATCTGAAGGATTCCACGCATGATTCAGTCAGACTATCTGTATTTATACACCGATGATAATATACATTTCTGATATTAAAACCCATTTCCTTTTAAACCGTTTTATGTAAAACGGTTGTATATTAAGGTTGTTTTACGAATTGTAATCTCAAACAATGGCAAAGCGGAAGTAACTCCATTGTTAATTCATGTACGTGTTTTCACCATTTTACTCATTTAACCAATTACAACATCTTTGTGTGATGAAAGGGATATTACGATAAAACTGCGTTCAGTGGGTTTTGAACACATTATAGGCCAATAAGTTTACCGTAGGGCGTGCAGTTAGGTGTACATATTGACCCTTCCCCAACTGACAATCTTGATAATTTATAACATTACATGGTCAGTTTTAATCCATTGGATAAGGGCTATGATTGTCAGGTGACAATCTGAAATAGTAAATGCAATCAAAAGCATACTTCCTGTTTGTGATAAACCTTATCACACAAGCAAAAGGTCAGTACAGAAAGGTGACGAGATTAGTGTTTGGCAGAACTATCCATTATGTTATGAAACACACATTTGCACTGCTGGTTTAATGCAGCTGTCTTTTATCGAAATACAAATGTAAGTTGTAAATATCGGAACTGAGCTCCTGAATGTGATATATGTTTAGAAAAACATCATCGATTTAAAATGTTTTTAGACTCGTATCACTATATAATATTAAATAATTTGTATTCTCCAATATGTCTAGATTATTGTCAGTGTTTCATACATGCCATACTCTGTTAGGGCTTAATGACCGGGGCGACTTGTCGTTAACCGCCTTCTACAAGCGTAACTAAAGATTGACGTTTGCATTTGTTCCTGTCAATAAATCTGAACGATAGATGAAGTTTGCGGATATAAAATAAGTTTCGTCAATGAATGATATTTGGTTGAGGGCGCTTGGAACGGAAATTACTTGTCATAATTACCGACTATTCAGCAAAACGTGAATGCTACACAAAAACCATTATTTGACATGCACCAACAGTCGTGTGGAATAAACGCCAGTTTATCAACATGTTTAATAAGACAAACAATTTCAAAAAAAGTCCCTGTCATTTCAGATAAGAAAAATAATTTAAAGTCATAACTCATTTTGCATTCATTTTTTTGGTTGTCTCACTTGTGGATCTAAATAGAAAGCTTATGCATATTCATCTGTTTGGCAAGTCGATGAGAAATTGGTTTGAAGCTTTCATTTTTAATTTTAGACAAAAACCTTAATTGACATTCGAGTAAATTCACAACCACGTTGTATGTTTTTAACCGAAACAAGCTTTGACTGGTTCGTTTACTGTTGTGCCATATTGAGTTAACGCCGACTGGATTCATAACAACTTTTTCTGAAATAGATGTTCCTAAGGGAATATGTTGATCGAATCTTATTATTCTTACTGATGATAACCTTTAAAAGGTGTAGTAAATATTGCGTAAGTTTCGGAAATATCTCCCAGATTACCGCAAGCAAAACATAGATTTGTCGCCATTTTCCGCCCCTAAAGACTAAAGTTAATAACTATTTGCGTCGTATTTACAAATATGCAAAGTCCTTTATAAAGGTAGGCGTTTCTGTTATTTCTTTTGCATGATTTCCATGGCAATTACAGAAAACATACGCGATTCCTGAAAGTGTACAATGTATGTCGGTCTTGATTACTGTTTAATGGTACTGTCACAACCCTGTGTGGCTTACACATTTGCAAACTTAAATTGGTGTCGTTGGTTCTTATTTTTAGACGAATTACCTTGTTTTCTGAACATTGATCAACATATGTCTAACACATAGGACTAACTTATGCTCTATTTAGTGTGGGGTCGCTCTACCATATTTAGTATGCTGTTCTTTCAGTGATCAATGGTTATATATTACGTAAGGTTGTAAAACATTAAATCAACTGAAGTAAGTATTTTATTGTTAAGATTTCTAGATTTGAGAAACTAAGTTATTCTTCTAAAACATTTGGTTAAACAAACATAGTTAATAATTCCATCAAAGTTTGTTGTTTGGAATTATTCTCTATGGACATTTTTCTGATACATCAATGCCGGTAATGCTAAAACAATGGCAAACAAATATAATCCGATACAAAACCAGAATTGTTTTGTTTGCGCGAGAAAGGAAGAGTAAAATACCTTTTATAATGTAAAGCGTATTAGCATAACGGCTAGGATTGTTCCCACGGTAAGCTCTATGGTCGCTATGAAAATTCGCTTTAAAATTTTAGAAATGAATTGATTTGATATTGGACAATGCTAACGTGTATATAAATGCTTAAATCATAAAAATATTGCAATACATATTACCAATTAAACGTTGTGTGGCTATAGTTTGTTTGTAAAAGGTATGTTAAATGGTGAAAAACGTAATTTCAGTTACTTTTTTCTATTCGTACAACATTATTGTCTATAAAACGATTCACGATATAGCATATCCGTATTCCATGGGTGTCGTTCATTTATTAAACATCTTGTTCAGGTTAGAAGTTAATTCTACGTAACAGGAATAGCAACCCAAATTGGTAATAGTTTATTTGTTTAATAAATATTGGTTAAACTAACACCGTAGGCTTCCATCTTAGAGGTGTCGAGCGTATTGTCGTGCCACAATAACACACGTGTTAACATACGACAGACAAACATAAACATTGATGTCTGTCAAAAGGTCCAAAGTATTTCATGAAAACGACACGCCAATCTTGATAAATGTTTATGTATATTTTAATGCCAAATAATATGCCGCATTTATGATATATATTTTTCTATATGCGCGGAAAACATCCGTTTGATAAATGTTTCATTAAAGAAATGATTATGCACAATAACAAATTGTTAACATAACTTTTTACCATTGCAATTTTTCCGAAGCATATCGTAATTGTTCTGTGCATCTAGATTTCCAAAACGACAAGGTTTTGAAGCACAATGATTAAATAGATTACCATACTCCCCGTTTACAAATAAAAACAAATGGTATTTAGTGTATAGTTTGGTGCGTTTCACAGCCAGTGTGGTGAGAGAGCGTAGTATGACTGTTTGTGGCTGTCACGAGAACCAACGTACGGCACTATTGTCTTTGAAGTGCTGTATATATTGGTAAGATATACAAATGCATAATACTTTCCAGTTGCTTATGTGAGTACTCAATTCCAGATCAGTCAACTCCAATCGATTGAAACAAAAGTCATATAGACAGCAAACCCAGTCTAATAGCGTGTTTCTTGACAGTTGAAGACGAACTGTTTCCGATGTTTGACATATATAATGGTTTGAGATTTATTTTATCGGCTTAATATACGATAGTTAAAACAAAAAAACCCGCTAGTTCTGACGATAATTGAAGAAAGTGTCAATTGGAGAAATCATTAGCATGCTGTTATAAAGAATATAATGACGTCTTAAGTTTCCCAATTATATATTGACTACGTGAAATAGGCTAAACTTCGTCAAATGAATAAGTACACATGTATCATGTAAAGGTCTGTTATACATATTTAGTTTTTAAGGAATAAATTTCGTGTTTAATCAATTCACGGAGTTATGAACGTCATTAGGAATGTTTTATTACTTATATTTTACACCTCATTTTATCACTTTTTTTCTGAAAAATATTTAAACATCTTTGTTTGAATACGTTCAAAATGTCCATTTAAACCTTTTCCCCCTGTTTATTTTTTTCAAATGAACTGGTCTGCCGATTTACGCATATAAAAATAATCATACTACGACAAAGTATATAGTTCTAGTTTTATGTTTCGTAACAGTTTTATGTCTTATTGTAAACATGTCTTATGTGCTTAATACAGTACAACATTCTAACAATTTCAAAGTTTTTCTTAGTTTAAACGAAAAAGAAACCAAACCGTGCTTAAACACTTAATAAAACACAGGTGTGTGTAATTAAACTATTTATGCTCTTTTAATTTTCTCCCCAAAATGTTAAAAGTAAACAAAAACTTACCGTTCAATAGTTAATGGCAAAATTGGATAGAAAGGACAGTGGTGGATGTTGTGCACATGGTAGTATTGAAAAACAAACATGTTTAAGAAAAGAACCATGCTAAGACAATCAGTATTAGATTTGATTTTCGCCAATATGGTTCAATGCCTCATTACATTAAAGCAAATAAAATCTTAACAAAGCAACATCCTACAAATAGTGGAGAATTCCTGACGTCATTAGTAATTTCCGTACCTTTGCGCGGTGATGAGGCTAACGAAGTTCATCAAGGAATGAACGTCATTCGTCCAGTAAAGGATATTGAAGGAATACGAATAGAGATGTAAATATTAAATGATAATATTCAAACATTTATATAAACTGTAATGAATACAATTTCTGACATATAGTCATGTTCAAATACATATACATATCGTCTATGCCAAGTTGCCGTGTTATCTGAATGGCCTCATAGCTAATGAAAGAATTGCCTTAAATCACAACAGAGGTTTAGCCAGTGTACACATATAGCAGAGCCTTTTGGGATTAATATTGGGCGCTATGCACCAGTTAAGATTGATTATGCGGCAAGTCTGTTGTATGTTTTAGAAACGTGATTCGTCTATCGAGATCACTGGAGCTATGAAATTGCTATACAATTTCTGCTTACTTCAAAGGGCTATATGTGTTATAATTCTCAAAGAGAATGTTCCATTAAATTACACATTTGTAGTATACAATGTACAAAAAGAAATGATTTAAGAATGACTAATTTTTGTTAACACTAGATGGAATGTTATATACGTTTAATATAAAACTAACGATGATAAGATCTGAATGCTGTGAGAGTAATGTGAGATAAATTGTTGTTCAAACTATCAAGTCTTTCTGCTTTTATAGTTCTGACTAATACAGGGTGTCCCATAATATATGTTATCATTGTAAATGAGTGGCTATCCTTATTTAGTGGTAAATAAAGATATATATTTTGGTATACAATACTAGTAACAAAATAAAGAATTGATAGCCAAAGGATACAACTAACATTTTTTTTCCAAATAACCTCAATGAAATGTAAATAAAAAATATGAACAATAGGCTTTTTAAGTGGTAACAGAAATTATGGGACACCCTGTAGTTCTGGATTGTAAATCCGAAGTCTAATTAGATGAGATGGAACATACACTACTGCAATTGATATTATTGTATTGTCATTGCAAATTAAAATACGAAATGCTGAATCGTCTCATAATTATTTTTTGCTATTATATTAGAGTTAGGGTACGCTACAAAGGAAAGACCAATTTGAACCACCCTCTATACCACACATGTTACAACAAATTGTATTCTAGGTTACAATTATAAAATGGTATTAGTATTTGTCACTATTTCGTATAATGTTTATCTATTTCTTTAATGAATAAGTATATCAGAAGAAGTGGAATACCGACCGTTTCTTTGATATAAACAGTCTGCTTAAAATTAAGCCAACTACTACTACTGCTGCTGGTTACATTGTTTCATCTTTTACCACCGCCGCAACCAAACATGAATATCACACAGAACGTGTCAGTCGTGATTGATTAATTAATCAACGACCCATCCATGAACACTTAATAGCTCTATCTGTTGAATGCGTTGCCATAACAGCGAAACTTTCACGGACTTACTTTTTTTTACGAATGTCTACGTGAAGTCTAAGAAACTTTCATTTACAACACAACAAAATGAGTTTTAAAAAGTCGTGGCCATTTATTAAGATGTCTATATGTGTATTTGGTTTGGTCGAAAGTTCCTGGTAGCACAAAAAGGCTAGCAATGTTTTCTAAAACAAAATAAATGAAGTCTGAACTTATATGCTTCTCGTCCATTAGTGTATTTTCTTGCAGCGAAGTGTCTCATGGGAGTACATATTAAACTGTTTATTGCTGTATCGTTTATTACGATTCTAATTTAATAGTATATCCCCAGGAATAAGGTTGTTCTGATTTAGGTTCAATTTTAGATTTGTACATTTTCTTCCAAAAAATAAAACATTTTTGTCTAGAAGCTTTGTTTAAACTGTTAAAATTTAGTTTACGTTATTTTATTAAACAGGTGCTTGAAAATTGTTCAATGTTTTAAAAGATAAAATGTAAATGCAATTTTTAGAGATGTTATGGAATCTTCAAAACCAATTTGTTTATCGTTGTTTAATTAACGTCAAACCAAAATGAAAAACACACACATTTATATATACCATAGCAGTAGACATGACAAACTAGCTGTGTCCATATAAAAATATGACATGCCTGAACACATCTGTATGATGACATTAATATATACAAACATGTTTCATTTACTTTTGCGTGAGTAAACCAGATCTAATAACCTTGTACTAGCTACATGCATGAAGCCTCGAAAGAAGACCTTATGTATACATCCGTGTTGTGCTGTTCATAAAGCGTTGTTGTTTGTTTACATGGAACGTAGTGTATATATTGACAGTACTTGTATACCAACTTGGAATATCAACACATGCTTTGTTTTGTTATTACTATTTTTCATTATAATCTTATAAGCATTATGAAATAGCAATGCCTGTCATGGGGTGTTTAGACCTTATGGGAACGAAAACACACATCTACAAGAAAGTAAATGAACATTTGTCATTGTAACACCTATTGATGAAGTTTTATGTTATTATTATAAAATTATTACCCTTCTTTACTCAATACTTAATACAGTCCATGTTTTTAGATTTCATAAAATTTCATTATACTGTGTTTTTGTATTCCTTGTTTTGACCACTGTGTCATGATGCCCTGATACCTATCCACGTCTGTGTTGTCTGCAACATTTGTTCTAAGAACATCTCTTAAATGTATGAATTTCAAACCCCGACTGATGATTTCTTTTAATTTCATAAAAGCTACACTATGTTAAATATGCCATGTTTGAAAATAAATGAACGTGGCCATTTGTGAAACTGCTGCATAATAAGCTGGGAGATGGTGGGCATTTTTGTAACGAAATAAGAGACAAAAATATCAAAGTACACATTACGCATACAATGTAATAATTCGTTTTAGTGGGGAAATAAACTGTGCAGCGACAACAGTTTAACAAAATGCTAGCAAGACAAGAAACGAACACTTTGTAACAAACCGATTTGGGAATTGCAAAAAGGTGTATTATTAAAGGCATCAACGCTGTAAAAGTTTATACTAATGAGTTCATTAATCATAATTAGAGTTTACGTTGTCGCATAAATTGCTATGCACTGTTTTAGAGGAAGTTTTTTAACCCTTAACATATCATTAGTCTTCATTAGCAAATTAACGTGTTATTGCAAAACAGGTAGCCTTGATGTTAATATTTTCGAAACTGCTTTATTTAATAAAATAGCCAAAAGGCTGACAAATGTTCGTTTTTCATCATACCTTAAAATCAAGTATGGCAACAAGCATGATGATTGGCCATCGAGACAAATTAGAACCTTTTGCAATTGAAACAATGAGGAATCGAAGCAGTTTAGGAAATAAAATGGTTTGTTTCTGTAAAATTGCCCTTTTTGCTTAATAATACTTTATTATATAGCGTTTTTTGTGTTGACTTTGTTAGGTGTTATAAACAATTTGATCCCATTTGAAATAAAGGGTGCATCGCGTTTTCGTTCATTATACGTTACAACCCTCTCTTAAATGATCAATGTGTATTCCATATATGTTTCCGATTATTGTCGTTTAACAGTGAACCATCGGGAACTATCGCGGTAAAATTACACGATGATGGATTAATTCTAGCAGTCATGTTTACACAATGTCGACAACAGGAAACCATTTAATTTGAATTATGCAAACTGGATAGAAGGCATCACAGACAGGACACACTGACAGGTTGACATGCATACTTGGCCATGACAAATTGGTTCCTGTTGCGTTGATGGAATGCACAACAGTTTAATAAATGCAGTGCCTTGTGCTTCTCAATTCAATACAAACATTTACAGCAAACTACTTGTGACTGCATCGTTTTGACCTTGATTGTGAAAGAAATGTTTCAAACACTAAGAGTAAGTTTTAGGCATATTATTGTTTGACTTAAAACATGTAAAGGCATGTACTAATCCTCGGTAACGAGATGAATAATGCATGTGTAGTTGTGCGTTTTGGCCTCTAAGACATATACCAACTGACTTAATTCATTAGGAGAATTGTCTTTGAAGAACTCAAATTATGTATAATTGTTCAGTCAGCCTTGTTTGTCTTACTTGACCGGATGTTGCATTTGTTGTTAGGCAATGGGTGAACAATGAAACTTCCGTTAATATCAAACCATACTGTTTTAGTATTGAAAACGACTTTTGCTTTTTGGACCATATTAAATTTTTGTTATTCCCCAAAGGTTTTATTTTACGTGTTGACACAACCACAGACAAATTGACTTTAATTGTATTTATATTTCAAATGTACGGGCTACGTATCAAAATGAACACATATTCAGAATAGAAAACTGCATGCGTATATTCTAAGAAGATATGATGATGGGGTGTTTTGAGGCAGCTCGCGCAATGTCGTTTTGTGCCACATGTTTGTTAAACTATATATTGGTAAAACTGTATTCCCACTGACCACGACAACAACAAGTAAAATCACACGTTACATCGCAAATATCATACAATGCATTTCAACTTATTTGATTACAGAACCTTTCAGTGTGCAATTAACGTTAAAATACCCAAAACTATTCTTTTCTTTAGACGTAGAAAAAGATTTTGTTTAGTGTTTTGTTACAATTTGCGACTGTTTTAAATTTTCCAAAAGAGAATGGGTCAATCGTTATATACATGTACATGTATTATACCACAATCAAACCATGAAGAAGTCATGCTAGATGTAAGCATCGTCATTTGAACATTGTCATGTTTTATCTTCAGCAGCATTTGTATCATAAAAGGTGTTTCTCCATGCTGAGCAGGGAGGTATGTGTATCGCCTTAGTGTTGTGTGTGACGTCCCTGTGCGTGACACCCGGTGTCTCTCGATGATCGACTGTATCGCGCTATCGGCTGATGTAACTGCCGCTTGATAAAACACATAATCATCATGTCACGCACATTGTCTTACGTTTATATTATAACCTCAGTATTGATCTATTTACCAAATAGGTTGTAAACATCGAGGTATTTTTAAGGTTAAAAACAGGTATGTTCAATAGCTAAAAAGGCAATGGCGACCGAACCTTAGAAACAGTTGTAATCATTCAGGCACGAGTGATAACTCACAATCAAATTCCATATTCACTATTGTACTGTACTTAGATCTATTTTATTGAACGCGTTATAATAATAACAACAAAGTAAAATTTATCCAAAGCAGTCCCGCAGACTGTTAATCTAAAAACTCGCACACAGACAGTTGTCTACATTCTCGGCGCCATCACGCCATGGCAACACAAACAAAACGTAACATAGACACATTATCGTTTAGTAAATAAGTAAATCTAGCGAACACGTTTTGCGTCTAAATGAATTGAAACGGGTGTGTGTCAGCTGAAATTAGCATTAAAACCAGCAAGCGTGATTTGCAAGGCATTCAACGTGATAACATTTGCATTATTTATTAAAACAAATAAAACTAACAACATTCACAGGTTTGCACATTTTCTAAAGTATTTGGTTTTCTATTCTTTTTGTTTTGTTTTATATTTTCTGTTACATTGTTAGAAAAAGAACATTACATCTACAAATACTTCAACGCAATTCATTTAAGTTGACCAAGTTTAAAGCCATGTTTAACGGCGTAACTTATTAATGTAATTTTAATGTCATAATTCTATACTTTACATGTATGTGCTAAACTTATCTGCTATCCGAGTTTTTATTTTCCGAGATTAATGTTATATACTCATTATTTTCTAAATTAAGTCACCTCTGCTAGGTTGTAAATAAAACAGTTTTTAACTTTTTTAATTATGACATACATAGCAAACTACATACATACATATGAATATCACAGCTAAACAAGTAAATTCAGCGATATGTGGAATTTTATAGACGATTCAGTTTTGTACATAGAACATCTTTAATTGTAACACTTTTAAAATAACATTGTTGGCGTTAAAAAAGTAAAGAAATATAAAACAAGTTAAGGTTTTCCAGCTGACGTTTAGCATTATATCTTATGCATTGGTCTGATTTGTATCATAACATAAAATGACAGCACATTACGTGTATAAAAAGAAAACTCAATATTTAAATTTAATTTTACAATGACTAAACTAGAGAAGGATCGAGTTCCCTCAGTTTGTACAAGACCTTTGCACAAATTTTGAGACCTTTACATATGTTATATTCTTGGTAACCTTTTGGTACAGTAACTACTAAAATCAAATTAATATAATGTATATATCACGGCGATCCGCAATCAGCCAAACTTGTTTATAAAAGTGTGTAATTTCCGAGAGCAGCGAATACTGTCATTGCAGACGGGTAATGCCAATAGCGAGAATGAGCACTTGGTGTCCAATATGGTATAATTAACACTGGACAACGTGGAAGCGCATAAATAAATGTCATATTTGGCAGTAAGAACATAATGCTAAATGTCTTGAAATATTTCATCTATGTCCTAAACCACTATCTCTGTCCACCTCCAGTATTTTCTGAAACATATGACGCATAAACATTTGATTAGTAATTAGTGATTACCAACCATATTGATAATAATTATATTTAAAATTAATGATAGTATTATTCCAGTTTATGTATAGTTTTCACTTGAATAGTCCTTAAAAGGAAGAATATGTAAATTACATACCTACGTGTGTTTTTGAAGCTTGGTCTGTAACAAGATACAACCGTAATACTATTCGCGTTAGTGAACGAATATTGGTGTTAATATTTTCATTGTGTACTCACAATTACTGTTTCACAAATCCGTTTGCGAAATGCCATGCATGTATTATTGTTTTAACTACCATCATCATCATCATCATCATCATCATCATCATCATCATCATCATCATCATCATCATCATTATTATTATTATTATTATTATTATTATTATTATTATTATTATTATCATTATTATTATTATTTACATGTAGCTGACAATTTCACAGTAATTAAATAATTGTTTTGTAAAACAAACTAGTCGAAACAAATGTAAAATATACATTATTGTCAGTGACCTAGTATTATTTAAGAACGTACCCGTTTCCTGACGTTGACGTTGGTGCGGACGGTTCGACAAATGAGTGTCATAAGTGGGCGGGCGTTGTCAGGTGCCAGGCCTGGTACGGCACAGAAAGCAGATCCGCTAGCTGAAGCACGAAACGTCACGTAATTTATGTCAAGTTACTAGCCATTCAACACCACTCTTTCCCAACCTCTCACGCTATGTTATTTATGTCATAATACTATAGTTACGCAAGTAAAGTCACTCAATTTACCTTATCTCAGTTTATAAAAATACATGTTCGAAGTTACTAAGAGTTGTGTTATAACCGTTGTTTCCTAGCACTGCCATTAAGAGAATATTAACTCAGTCAAGGTAAACTGAGAATGAAATCTGTTTAAATACTATAAATGTCTTCAAAACACTAACTACATCTCAAGTTTTCAAAGCTAAAATAAATCTCGAAAACCTTTTAAACATTTTAAACACATTGTCGCCAAGCGTTGAATGCCTATAAAGAGCAGCACGTTTGCCTTTTGCCGTGAAAAGTAATTACAACAATAGGGGCAGAACATTTAATGATAATTTATATCATCTCCAATATGGAATGCACTTCCGTACTTTTTCCCAACACAACAGAAAAGCAGTGTTTTATACAAATAATACCAGCGCAGCAAACGAAAATGCACAGTTAAATATGATCTGAATGTATGAATAAAAGCATCGTCATGTTCGTTAAATTTCTTTCTTAGTGTTTCTTCCATAAGAAGAATGTATAAATAAAAACTGTTAAATTTAAAACGAACCAATCTTAAAACTAATGCAAGGTAATATAGAGAACAGTTTTTGTAAACGATAAAATTAAATTAAGGCGTCACTGAAAGAATATTTTCACAAGTGGGGCTGATTTAACTTGACACACACATTTTAGCATATTATTGTGCTTGTTTTGGTAACGAACCTGTATTCTGAGATGTAAACGGGTTTGTTAAGAATCACCCAGGTGACCGTCTCCTGACACGTGGGCTGGGTCAGAGAGCCTGAGTACGTCATGAACTCCTCTGTAGACGCCGGAAATAGCTCGTCCACAAGCACCTTTTTCCACCTCCGTACACGGCACTAAAGAAGGATCAGTCAGTACGAAGTGAGTTTGTTAGGTTCGACAAGTGGTTTATTTAGTAATACGAATTGAAAATATGTTCCAAGAAAACATATTGCAGAGGCAGAAGACATGGTCAGGTTTTATCCACTATACCATATTGGCAACACAAAATGTAGTCATTAAGACAAGAAACACATGCGTACACGTAAAACGTTTACACAACACGGGTTTTTCATTAAATGTTTAGAAATGTTAAAATAAAGAAACCCTAATCGAAACCCATTACGGGGTTTGGGATACTATATCAAATGAGGGTTGTATTGCCACTATTATATAGAGGATGTTTGTTAAAGTTTGTGTAAGATCGCATTTTATTTCACCGAGTGATTTCGGACACTTATAGATAGATGGATCGTACGCAATATTCAACAACGTTTCTGTTTCTTTCCTGCTAATTGCGACTGTATTTATTAATTTTACATTGATGACCCCTGTTCAGACCGTTTTGATTATCTGT
>Ga0224511_10000985_pt1 | contig 15969 bp, 9 predicted proteins | sample SF_May12_sed_USG_2_FD_169988 | JGI IMG/M metagenome (GOLD analysis project Ga0224511, IMG submission 169988) | Sediment microbial communities from San Francisco Bay, California, United States - SF_May12_sed_USGS_8_1 | ecosystem: Environmental > Aquatic > Marine > Sediment | place: USA...
CATTTTTATTTTTTTAAATGATTGCTTTTGGTGTGAACTTTCCGAATATATATGGTGTTCATAGTGTTGAATCACTCGAAATGCTCTGTTTTTAGCTTGAAACATAGCCATTTTACTATAAACAAAAAGGGCCAAGCAATGGTAGTACGTGACCTTGGACTAGAGTCTGAGATGTGTTCTTGTTTTGGTAACAATGTACTGGACTAGAGATATGTTCTTGTTTTTCAATGTAACCTTTTTATTGACAGGAAGCATTGATTTAATATGTATCACTAGGAAAAAAAGTAAGAATGAAATTTTTTCAGGCAAATTTAGGGCCGTTTTCCAAGTGGCAAAAAGTATTTTTATCTTTTTTTTTCAGTGAACTAATTTTTGCAGTCTGCTGCAAACCTATTTGCAAAGTAACATATCAAGTATGGAGACTCAGAAGTTTCGCAGGAGAATTGTTGTTGGTCATGTTGTTATTTCTCTGTTTCCAGGCCAAAAAAGGAGTTGATGACGATGACGAGGTGGAGGAGGAGAAGGGAGGAGAGAAGGCCCCAGCAGCTGAGGGCGGGGCCGAGGGGGAGGACAGCGACGACAGCAGCAGTGGCTCCGAGTCTGATGAGGTACGTACCAACATGATCACCACAGCAGCAGTGGCTCCGAGTCTGATGAGGTACGTACCAACACAACATCATGATCAACATCACGTTTTGAGGTCATGTGTGTTCTTAATTTATGTCAATGTGCTCAAACCTTGTTCATTTCAAAAATAATTTATGAATTAGCATGGTATATTGTGGTAATAACCAACGACTTAGAAGTCCAATGAATATGAATTAACATTTGGGGCATTAGCCTTAGTGGCTTGGTTACAAGCATCGAAATGACAAGCTGTTGGTTATTCATGCAATATACCATGCAAGAGGGTAAATTATTTCAATTCTGCCATTAAACATCATCGACCACAGTTAATTTATTATGGGACTTTTTTTCTGTTGGTTAGCATTGTGTAAACAATTTCTAATGTCTCCGAAACAATTTAAGATTTCACCTCCCAACTCCCGTGAATTATTGCGGTAATAACACACAAAAAATCTGTTCACGAACGTAAAGTTTCTTCTTATTTCAATGCAAGTGCCTGAGCTGGCAGAACATCTGTTACTTGTTCATAATAACATTCATCACATTATTAGATGTGCCTTTCTCTATGACCATAGGAAGATTTCCTTGTCGCCATTTTTTTAGGCATCCACTATTTTCGTTTTACATTTTGATTATAAAATTACAAATACCGGTAAAAGATTAAATGAATAGTTCTTAGCATTTAATAACATCAGTTTTAAGTTGGACGCAGTTTTAAACTGACATATCAACAATCCATTAGTCAGACCATCTGAAATGATGTTTAGTCTGACAAAAGGCGGGAAATTCCATAATGTCATAATACACATTGTCATTTGGGCCAATCAGAAAACTTCTTTTAGGTATTGCTGGCACATGCTATGTTTGACATAACATACTTTCCCACATTTGTCAAGAGCATCAAACATCATGTCAAGTATTCTGTTGATACGTTAATTGTGACTTTTGCGATAACATTTGCTCAGTTTGCCTCCCCTGACTGCAGGACAAGGGTCGCAAGGGTGTCTCCCATCTGATAGAGATTGAGAACCCCAACCGGGTGATCAGGAAGAACAAGAAGATGAATGAGCTGGACAATGATGCCACGGCCGCGAAGGGTCCACAACTGAGCAGAAGGGAACGGTATATGTTACTATAATCTTTGAGTTTAGATAGTAATGCACATTTCTACAAAACTTCAATCTCCTACCCTTTCTGTACTTTACTTTTGTTTATGTGATAAGGTTTATCACAAACAGATTTAGTATGCTTTCTTTTGTATTTACTTGGTCGGATTGTCACCTGACTATCATAACCCTAATCTATTGCATTAAAATTGACCATGTACTGTTATAAATGATCAAGATTGACAGTTGGGGAACTGTCCATTGAAATTAGTAAACTACCAGACAGATACCTTAAAGTATTTTACAGATTTAGTCGCATCTTTTTCTGTGCCTTCGTAGAAAGTTCTAAATTACTTTCCAGACATCCAGGCTATAATGTTTTTAACTTCTTTCTAAATTTGTTGGTTTGCTCTTTTGTTTGTGTTCTGGTTTCAAAGACAGAGATTGGCTGCTAGCAATAACAATGATTCCATCGACATGTTTCCTTCATAGGAATTTGTGTGCCCGCATATTGACCCTTCAAACTTAACAAAAAGTATTCACCAAAATTTAGTCTTTGTAATTGTTTATTTGTTTGTTATTTTATGCCATTTTCCACATTAGTGATGTTAAAAATAATAAAAAAGTGCTTAAAGTGTAAAGTAAAAAAAAAAAACAAGCTGTGACATTTGGGGAGATGTGTTTACTCAGCACCAGGGAGTCCTTTTACTTGTAACTTAATGTTAAAATAATAAAATTGTGTATAGAGTGTAAAGTAAAAAGCGTACAAATGCTTCAAACTTTGGCTATGTTGCCCAGAGAGGAGCTAGAAATAATCTGCCTGGTTCACACAAACTTTCTTTGGGATAATACAATGTTGTAAACTGTAGACACTTTTGAGTCCAACTTTAGTGTTTAGTTGTCCTATGACTTATTAGCTATGGTTAAAATGATGAAAAAGTATAAATGTAGAAAAAACTACAAACCCTGGCCAAATGTTCCGCCAGGGAGGAGTTGGAGAAACAGCAAGCGAAGGAGCGCTACAACAAGATGCACTCGGAGGGCAAGACCGACGAGGCACGGGCTGACCTCGCGCGACTCGCACTCATCAGGAAGCAGCGCGAGGACGCTGCCAAGAAACGTGAGGAGGAACAGAAAGGTACTGCTTGACTAGTCGGGTAAAATTTTTAATTTTTTGTAACTGATACATGTTAACTTAGATTGAATAATGTTTTATGCTAACCTGATGGCCCTATAAATTATAAAACTACATCTATGACGTTTTGTTGATGGGATTTTTGTAGGTTGGTTGGTGTTGGCTAATAAACATAATTTTAATTTAAACCGTATCTTAGGCTAAGTATTGTTTTTAGAATTCCAATATTTACATAAGTTTGCTGCATACATTTGACATGATGTTTTGTTAAATGTTTCAGCGGCGGCAGAAAAGGCTGCGGCCAAGAAGTCTTGATGTTCAATCGCGGGCTGCCCTACTGCCTTGATCATGTCGAAGGTTGGATGCAGGTTCTCAACACACTGTAAAGGATTTACGTGTATGGCACGCGGACCTCTATGGAAGGCCTGATGGGACTTTCTATTACTCTTACTTTCATTATGGAAACAGAAGATTTGATTTGATTTATGTTTTGGGAAATCAGGCTTTTTTCCTTTGCAATGTGACTTAAGTTGTTGCTTTAAGACTCATTTGCAATTGTATAGTTTTAAATGTCTTACGCCTACATTTTCGATAATAATAATGATCAGAAAAACGGATGATTTCATGGTGCAGAAACTGTTTGGAAGTAAATTGTTTTTATATTTGAAAAAAATATTTGCATTGTAATTTATAAGAAAGTTATCCAGTCATCCAACTGGTCAGTTACATGTATGCATACTCCACATTTCATATTGGTTGCTATGTATCCTTTTCTTTTTTTAACAACATTTTAGGAATTGTAGTTATTTATGCAATCTGCCATCCTCCGTCATTAACTTCTGGAACATTAATGGGTAGAAAAGTGCTATTTCAATTATTGTATCAAGTTTCAGTTGTTTATATTGTTAATTGTATTATTAGGTGAGGTTAAAATTGTGTCCATGTGTTCTGTTTATTTATGTCAAATCGCATTACATGTACGCCTAGATCATTAATATAAAGCCAAGCTTTATAGCAATATGAAAAGGGAATCAGTTGTTCATTAAAAATGTTATGTAAATATTGTGACAAGCAAATGAATGATTACAACATTATTTACAAATGAAATTATTGCTTAGCCTTTCATTTATATTAAAAACTATGTTCTGAAGAAATACAGCTTATGTCTTGTACCGTACACCGATAGACCATGAAATACCCTCTGTAGAACTTGTTAGACTTTCCTAATAAATATACTAAAATATTATATTAATATTTTGGTTTGTTTTTACATTTCATTGAAATATCCAAAGACAGTGTTTATCAGATTTAAGCTGACCAAACTGTTTTACTTTTAAAATTGTCCAGTTTTATCTGTTTATTCTGTAGTGGAAAGTATGAACAGGATAAATAGAGAGACCGTGCAATCAGACTTAAAGCAGTTTCCCACAGCCGATCAGATCAAATCGATCAACCCGATCCCCTAAATATCTTGATTAAGCCTTACCAAGCTCAACTAAAAGGCGTATACACGACTTCTTCTCGACCTCTTGTCGATTACAGATGCTTGATCATCCCGACCTATATGCAAGCTTTACACGACCTCAACTAGACTTCTGCTTGATCACCGCCAAATCTTCACCCAACCAGATCGGGTTGCGATATTACTCACGTAGAAGTCTGGAAGATTGGGTACAGGTCGGGTAAACAATTTCAATCCAACCAAACTAGATAACTATACGAATGCTTCTCAAATGTAAAAAATATTCGGGTAGAGAGCCTAAGTGATGCCGACCAAGGAAGACCTTCTTGACCACTCTCGATCTTGCTTGTTCGGCTTGATCGAGTGGATAGGATCGGCAGTGGCAATTTAGCATATGCCTTAGTCGCTCATCCCGGGGATTTGTTGAGGTATACTGATTAATAAATGAAATATGGTACTGTCTTCTACAATCCACTGGCTTGTGTGATAATAACCAGGTATAAAGATAAACACCTTTTTCAGATCAAGATGAAGAAAAGTTATTGTAACATTTTATTAATAACTGTATGTATAAAAGTATAAAACGAGTAAGTAAAATAGAAAGTCAAAGTAAAACATGATACTGTTATTGCTTTACAATAATATCACATATTGTTGTACATGTAGATTGAAGGTAAGAGCACTGTAATGGATTTACAGATTTGCAGATATGTATAAGTTGCATAAACTTAATACAATTTAGAAAGATGACACTTTAGGACATCACCGAGTCGCTTTTTTCAGTTCATGGTAAAGGGGGGTAATTGTGTAATTAGTTATTTCCATTTTAATTCTATTTAAAAGGTAACGTTTATTTTTTAAAGAACTTTAAACGGTTGGAATGTAAAAATAAAAAGTAAGCTACATGTAAATGAAGAAAAGCTTCATTATCTTTGGTTAAAAATTATATTTGTGTGTACATGTACTTCGCAGACTATTACAGTGCTCTTACCTTAATACTTAATTCAGAGATGAAACAAAAGCAAGAATTCTACAATATTAATTACACTAGTACTATACAGAAGAAGCTATGTGTTGTGGTCGAGCTTGTATTTGTCCTGATTCGCCATCACCTCGTCATACGACGGAGCCGCCACCTGGTGATAAGGGGGTGGGGGGTCGTTGGGGCAACTCGGGGGTTCTATATCCGGCGCGGTCGGTACCGGCCCGCTTTCTGTAGAGCTGGTATCAGAGTCATTGTCAACAGTAAGTTGTATAGAATGCAAGGACGAGGTCTCTGCTCTCTGACCGCTCGTCTCGTTATTTTCACCATCAGATGGTGACCCACATAACCGTGACCTGAGCCTGGCAAGGTCGCAGTCTCCGAAACAGTGCTACAAGAACGACATTATTAATTTATTTATATACGAACTTTGGAAAAAACACCAACTACATGTAATGCCATTAAATATAAAATCAAGAAAGTGTAGTTTTGAATAAAGAAATAGAAATCTGTAATACGAAAAGAACCAAATTATCACAAAAAATGTTTACGCATTACTGTACTTGTATTTTGCTCCACAATTTGTATTCTATATTTAAGTACATTTGTATGTATCTTTGATTTGGGTTCGATGATTTAACAGATATATCAATACTCACCAGGCATCGACTGAGCTTTTCCTTTAGCTCTAATCGTGTGCACACCTTCAAGCCACCATACAGTAATAAAGGAACAACGATGATCCACCAATAGTCACGTATAACGTTTATAATGCCCGTCACGAGCTCCTCTACGATGTTACTAAGGCATTCCTCTGTGGTGTTGTACCCGCATGGGAGGCCAAAATCGTCGGAACAGTGAAAATCGGACGGCACACAATGGTCATTCTTCTGGCACTTTGTGTAGTCATGGAAGTCGTCACAGCTTACTGCTGAAACTTTTATAGACAGTGTTGCATTTCTCTGCTAGTCAGTTTAATAGTGGAAATACTAATTGTAATGATAACCATAATGTATACAAAGTGATGGTGTTGTAAAACTTCGTATGAATGTGTTGAAATATCGAGGGTTATATACCTGTACATGTATTTAATTTTATTATGTGTTCCGACAGTGATTATTATTCTTATTTTTTAAGGAAATGTAAAATGTTTGTGTCATATCCCACGGGAACACTGGATGACTCCTGTGACATTTGTAACGTTGAAAAATGGCACAAACTAAAACAACGTAAGATTGCGTGTATTTCTCCGGCTTTTAAAATCAGATGTAATGATCACACAAAAACATAATGATAAACCAAAAATGTAATACATGTACCTTCATAGTAGATCATGAACTTAAGGCGAAGCGTTGCGGAGGAGTATCGCTGGCCATATTTGTTCCACCTAAATACGACGGTGAAACTGTCGCTGGCGGAGCTCAAGGGCAGATTGATCAGCGTGGTGTTCTGGCCACACATTGCTGGAGAAAGTCCTGGAACCATTGTCAAATATATAAGTTTTTATAGCTATTCCCAGAAAAGTTATAGTGGGTTAACGGTGCGTCGTAATACAATGTATGGCCTGTTTAAAATTGAAACCAGACTAAAAGCAGCCAAAAGAACAAAAATGTAGTTTCGTCTCTCAGAAACGTTATTTAAGCATACTCAGTACACATAAAATGTGCATGCAATGTGTGTTTTTTCCACTGAGGAAAAGGTGTTTTGAATCATATATACATAAAAACACTTTGTTTCCTAGTGGTTCAAATAGGGTAACAAAACTCTCACCAGGAATGACATCACGCGTTCCGCCTCGAGAGTAGCCGGAATCATACACGGTGACGTTTGTTTCACTGCAATGAGAACCAACGTCAAACAACGTGAAGTAGAACGCCACGCGCGGCCTGCTGGATGTTATGGTGTCTTTAGTGTCCGGGGTGACGGTGACGCTGCACGAGCTGTTGTTGTCCCGGAAGTTGTTAGTGTTGAAGTGGAGCTCGCCGGCCAGCACGTGGCCCCCCACGTGACCGCCACAACTGCTCTCCATATGGACTATAACACGCGTAGACAGCATGTAGGCGATTTATGTCAAAGAAGGCGTAATTCTGACACACTGACTCATTTAAACAAACTAAGTATTAAGTCTGCGTTGTGGAAAAGTGTGGCTTGACGTTTTGTTGTTGCTTTTTATACTTTTTACCGCTAGATTGATAAAATTGTTTAGGCTAAAATAAATACAAGAAACATATGAGAATTTGTTCCTAGATTTTCTAAAGTGCAAGCATCACCATCCCCAAGCGTAGAAAATGATTATATACACCAAGATAGATCTGGGTTGTTAAAGGCGAAACGCCAATTAGGAATTTATTAACGCCTAATGCGCGTTCTTTCCTAGCCAAAATTGTCAATTATAAATCTGTATCATCATTATTTATGGCTACAGGAAACAGCTAACTAGTAAGCTTTCCGCTTCGTATCATACTAGATCTACTCATAAATAATTGTTTTTGTCCAAAGCATAATATAACTTATACTTGTTATTTTCATATTTTCAAGTTTTTAACCGGTTATTGGTTTAGATCAACTATTTACTACACACACCTTGCAGTTATCAGTGTTTAGGCTATATATATAAACGATAAACATACATGTATATACGAATTGCGATCATGAATACGAATTACAATCATGTGTATTGGGCACTATCGATCTGTATTTGAACCTTAGTGCTATAGTATGTATATATACATGTACATCAATATTGGGGTATAGGAAAATTATGTACATTGACGAGACCAATACCAGTACATTATAGTTGAAAACACGTGTATTGTACTATTTACAAAACATATATCAATAACGTAGTTTAAGGTAGAGAATGTTCAGTCTATTACAAAACATGTAGAAAGCATAAAAAAGAATTCATTTACATGGTCTTCTGTTGGTTGAGCTAATTTTTTAGTAAAATCTTTATATGTACTCAGTACATGTATTTATAAACTGTCAAAACGACATTACGTAGTTAAAAATACGAAATTCCTTATCCCCGTATGTCTATAAACACTTACATATTTCCAGCGCACATAGTACTTCCAAACATAAGTAGAAACTTATTATAAAACGAGTAATTCCCTTCATGTCAGCTTGTATACCTGTATGTGGCAGGTTAGCACATTATTGTATGGACACTAGGTCAGCGAGTCAGACAGGATTTCGCCTAGGCCAGAGTATTTCAACATAGCCATGAATACAATCCGATCTACCGTCACTCGATCGTTGTCAGTGAAATAGTAGTAGCTATGCCAAGCCCTTTTTTAAAGAACATTTTTACAGTTCCGTTTTTAGTAATATTATATATGATTCTAAAATTCAATACAAACTTTTCTCGGGTAAGAAATCTTGTTTTATGAAGTTATAACCTATTAAACCTGTACACCGGAAAAAATCAATGTTTAGAAAATTATCAAAAAGTCAACCCCCATTTAAGTTCTCATGGAAAAATACACACTTACCATTTTTCTTTCATTTTAAGACATTTAAATTCAATAAAAACAATTCATTTTATAGAAATATTATCATTAGTTTTCAAGTTTTTATCATTTAAACATGCGTAACTAAATTGTCTTAGAGGCAAAGCAGAATATAATTGTTAAAATATCATTAATTTAACACAAAACCATGAATATTTAAATAATTGAAATACGTAGTGACTGGCGCTATGGGTTCACATTATTAACAATAAATAATTTTATGCCATAGTTGACATGTACGATGAAAATCGTAGCAAAACTGATTAATTTTGAGAAATTACAATGTACAACAAAATACATGTAGATAACACACATTCGAACCAAAAGTCTGATCACCGGTACCTCAAAATGGAATATTTGATATATGAAAACAACAGGTTTTATTTATGTTTCTATCTGTTATACAAGTACATGTACGTTCATCTATATTACTTATAATTAAGAGTTTACCGGTGCTCATTTACGATAAAACTATAACACATCAAGTATGTTTCGATTGCTAGTTGATCAACTATATGACAGAGGAGGATGACCCCCCCCCACACACACACACACACACCTTGCGTACCGCGTACTGCTTTATTTTAAGCCTGCGTGCTGCGTACGGCCTTATTTTGGCCTTACGTAATGCGTACCGTTTAACTACAAAACAACATTTTTGGCGTTTCCATTTTCATTGAGAAGATAAAAAGTACAGTTTGTGGCATGCACCGGCTCAACCATTCTTGCAAACATTAGTTGTGTTGTGTTTGCTTGATAGTTTTCAATTTTCGATCCCATTAAATCATATGCGAAACAGCTAGCGTTTTTAGACTTTATATGTCACGTTATTTGTGTTTCGTGATGGAAATTGCACCTTTTCAAAGTAAAAGTTAATGTCAGCGTACGATATAACAGGATTTCTGCATACTGTGTTCCGACTCTTTGCTTACTGATCATATAGAAAAATAAAACATTGTCAAGGTAATGATTAATAAATGTAACATTATTTATAAATATGCATTTATTTCTGATAAAAAACATACAAGGGACTGTAATTATGCACATGTTCCTTCGATGGGACGAATCCGGATGTTGACGTCCTTGATGGGAATGTTGCCTGAATCCCAGTAGCCGATGCCGCCTTGTTCACGTTTCCCGTACACGCCATTCACGTTTCCAAGGCGATAGCAGTTTTTGTACCACCAACCACCGCCATCGAGGTATCTCGTTACGCAGTTTTCTGTACCGTGTCCGTCATTGTCGCGATCAAAGGTCGAGAACTTCATGTTGTCATGGAAACTCAGCAGCTCCTTTATGCTTCCGTTGTAGCCAAAGGCGTCGACGTTCATGCGGTGCGCGGTAGCGGCGCCGTGCACCGTGAACACCTGGTAGTGCGCGAACTCGTGCTTGCCCTCCCACGTGGTCATGTTAAAGAAGATCTGGGCGCCGTCACGCGTCAGGCGGTGTATCCGGTCGAGCCCCAGCCAGAACTCGCCGCTCAGGTCGCCGAACCCTTGTACGTAATCCGTCCACGGTCGGTAGAAGTTCTCACTGCCGTCCATCCGACGCTTGGAAAAAGAATGCTTGTCATTAAAATAAAATATTGTTTTATATCATAATATATTAAAAGGATTGCGAGAGTTTTTCCATCAAAAAAATAACCCCGCGTACCTGTATAACTGTCCATCCGCCGTGCGCCATGTCGCAGTATACGGGAAACGGGCACCTGCCGTCCGGCGACACGTAATACAGGCCGTCTGTTCGCGTGCCGTTCGCATAGATTTCTTCGCAGTCTGTTATTTAAAGACAATTCAAATGTAAGAATTGTTTCTCTTTTAAAAATCGTAAATATAAAATTATAAAAAGTACGAAAAGACAAAAACTTGCGATAAAGGTTTACCAACCTCGTGGCACGCCTTGTATGGTTGTATATCCGCTTCCTCTCTGGTCAAGGAGCAGCTGTAGCTGCTGCACGCGCATCTCTATGTCCGCCAGCCGCGCGTCCGTCTCTCCGTTGTCCGGCTGGTTGAAGTGTGGCGGCCCGTTGTTACAGATGAACGTATCGGCGCTACATGCTCCCGCGATAGCGGCCAACAGTAACATTACAGAATACATGGTCCACATAGTTATGTTTGAAGGATGCCTTGTCTAGCACAGCTGAATAGTAAAACATCTATTTAGTCTTGCACAGCATGATTTAAACTTTATTGACTGTCTTATTCTACTGATAGTAATATTTATGTTTGAGCACTATTGTAATGAGTGAGATATGTAACTGTTTAGTTCCTGAAATGCTTGTTCTCTACTCTGTCATTAGGGACTAACCCAATGGCTTTATACTTCTTTTAAGGAGCATTTCCTGTTCACAAACAGTGTAAGAGAGACCATGCACAGACACTAAATCTGCCATAAAACCGAGATTCGGTTTTGGTAACATAGTCGATCTACTAAATTATACATCCGGTTAAGTTTGATGGGGACATTGGGTGTTGATAGAAATAACATCTAGATCAGTAAACGGGCTTCGGCTTTAAAATCATAAGAATATTTTCCTATGTACCACAACGACAAATAAGATAAGTTACAAACAGCTAGTACAACTTGCTTTGCTAGGAGCACCCTGTTGTCTTATTTCTTGTCCGAGTGGTAAAGGGAATGTATATTATTGTGTTTTAATTATATCTAATAAAGTGATGTAAACTATTTTGTTAATGTGCGTTATGACATTTCTTTATCATCGAGGCGCAGATTAATTGACAAAAATAATAGTTTTATTGAAATGTGTCAACGGTGTATAGATACTTTAATATATTAATCAAAATATTTTTCATTGCATTAACACAAAAAATTATATCCTTAATGCGGGTTTCACCGAGGCCTTACTGAAAATGAACAATGTGACGTCGACGTTACCACATTATTTGTAGTAAGGAATTCTGTCGTGTTGTTATTTTAATCTTTGATTTAAGACTGGCAAAATTACGATCTTGACCAAAATTCCAAGCTATTCTGCACTCCAGAATATTTTTGTGTAAGTTGCTTAAACGGGTATTTTAGTAATGCTGGAGTGCTGTGGCCTACTAATGCTTCTACATCTTCAAGTAGCTTTACATTGCTAGTACATTGCATTTCCCCAAGCTCATGCGTATGGCATTGGGAAAAAAATATAAAAAATAACGTTTAAACATAATTATGTATAAACTTATGATGTTGTGACTAGGCGATACTTTCTTATTGTTTTGATTTAAACACAAACAATTGAAATAAATGCATTTGTAATTTCTAATTTATCCGTTTATCGTTTTATTAAATTTCTAAAAGTATAACCGAGGTATATTAAATGTTCGGAAACATTTTATCGGTACATGTATAGACGTACGTAATCCTATACTTTAGAAAACTTCTAACGCCCCCTTTATTATATTGTCGATATCTTCTGTGATAATAATCTGAGCAATATGAAATTTACAGTATATCAAGTTCAGCTCATTTAAAGGAACTTTATTAATTAAAAAAACATAGACTTAACATTTTTGGAGAAAATACTTTTTTAAGAACATAACCCTATTTTATAAATTCACAACCTTTTTTGTTTTTCGTGTGCAGAATAAATCCCACAACAAGGAAAACACTTGTTTATTTAAAACAAAAGGGTAATGAATATTAAACACCACCCATTATTTAAAAAAAAACAACAGAAAACGGCATCAAGTTACGCTACCATTGTAACGTTTTTTGCGTTTAAATCGTGCACGTCAACAATACACGAAAATCATTCAATTCAGCAACTTTGCAGTAAGCAACTTTATTCGCATGTTTGGACAATTTCCTTAATTGTGGAACCATTTTTCCATATTTTTAGTGCAGACGGAGTCATAAAAACGTGTGTTTGCATATCTATTTGATGCACTTCCGGTTAGTCAGGACACTTTTGCTCGATGTTTGAGTTTAAAATACTCAATATTTAGTATCTGTTTTGTCATTAGGTTATCACCATTTGATAGAATATAGTGTTCCTAACATTTATTGCGTACTTCGCAATCACAAGAATAAACCGCTCTTGAGGAAACGTCACAACAACTTGTGACGTCATAATAACAAAATAAAGGTTCCCCGACATGATTTTTTGGGGGAAAGAAATTTTTACAGTGAATATGGTGCAATGAACTCATATTCAATATCAAAAGTAATGTTGAGCAAATCATACTAAATTGTTTTTGTTTTAACGCTTTAGCATGCGTTTGTCTCATTGCAGCTTCTAACAGATACACAGTTTGTTCATTTGAAATGCATATATTCGACCATTTCTGTGATTTTTACATTTCCTTACTCATTGTTAATCATTTACAATTAAAATTGGAATATTTTTAATATCAGCGGATTATGGAAGAGTAAAACGTCAAAATCGAACGTGACCCCCGGAAGTCACTAAAAGAAATTAAATTCAAAAATTCTTAAAAAAAACTCTCTGTGACGTGGATTGATAAAATGCACGGCAGTGAAATTTCATAACCCTACTCCTCCTAATAACGTCAGAATTTAAATTTGAACATGGGGCGTTGGAAGTTTTCTTAAGTGTATGTCTATCAACAAAAATATAAAAGCTCTTCGTAATTTATTTGCTGCGATAATACTTTGTAAGTATTTTGTATTATGTATTTTTGTTAGCAGTTTTTAATTATCGTACTCCAGATAAAGCAACAAAGGTATGTTGTTATGCACAAGTTCCTTCCATTGGACGAATCCGGATGTTGACGTCCTTGATTGGAATGTTGCCTGAATCCCAGTAGCCGATGCCGCCTTGTTCACGTTTCCCGTACACGCCGTTGACGTTCCCAAGACGGTAGCAGTCTTTGGTCCACCAGCCACCGCCATCGAGATATTTCAAAACGCAGTTTATTGTACTGTGCCCGTCATTGTCGCGATCGAACGTCGTAAACTTCATGTTGTCATGGAAACTCAGCAGCTCCTTGATGCTTCCGTTGTAGCCAAAGGCGTCCACGTTCATGCGGTACGCGGTAGCGGCGCCGTGCACCGTGAACACATGGTAGTGCGCGAACTCGTGCTTGCCCTCCCACGTGGTCATGTTAAAGAAGATCTGGGCGCCGTCACGTGTCAGGCGGTGTATCCGGTCGAGCCCCAGCCAGAACTCGCCGCTAAGGTCGCCGAACCCTTGTACGTAGTCCGTCCACGGCCGGTAAAAGTTCTCACTGCCGTCCATCCGACGCTTGCAAAAAGATTGCTTGTCATTAAAATAAAATATTGTTTTATATCATAATATATTGAAAGGATTGCGAGAGGTTTGCCATCAAAATAATAACCCCGCGTACCTGTATAACTGTCCATCCACCGTGCGTCATGTCGCAGTATACGGGAAACGGGCATCTGCCGTCTGGCGACACGTAATACAGGCCGTCTGTTCGCGTGCCGTTCGCATAGATTTCTTCGCAGTCTGTTATTTAAAGAAAAGTCAAATGTAAGAATTGTTTGTCTCTTAAAAATCGTGAATATAAAATTAAAAAACGAAAACTTAATATAACGGTCTACCAACCTCGTGACACGCCTTGTATGGTTGTATATCCGGTTCCCCTCTGGTCAAGGAGAAGCTGTAGCTGCTGCACGCGCGTCTCTAGGTCCGTCAGCCGCGCGTCCTTCTCTTCGTTGTCCGGCTGGTTGAAGTGTGGCGGCCCGTTGTTACAGATGAAGGTATCGGCGCATCCCGTTCCCGTGATAGCGGCGAACATTAACATTACAGAATACATGGTCCACAAAGTTATGTTTGAAGGATCCCTCGTCTAGCGCAGCTGAATAGTAAAACATCTATTTAGTCTTGCACATAATGATTTAAACTTTATTGACCGTCTTATTGTACTGACGGTAATATTTATGTTTGAGTACTATGGACCGTTCCGCAACTGTCAATCATGATCATTTATAACAGTACATGGTCAATTTTAATCCAATAGATTAGGATTATATTGTCAGGTGACAATTTGACCTAGAAAGCACAAAAGAAAGACCCCTTCACAAGCCTTCACAAGATGAAAGCAAATCTACCGCATTGGGCGGAGTTTGAAATTTTGCGGAACGGTGCATTGTAATGAGTGAGATATGTAACTGTTTAGTTCCTGTAATGCTTGTTCTCTACTCTGTCATTAGGGACTATTAACCAAACGACTTTATACTTCTTTTAAGGAGCATTTCCTGTTCACAAACAGTGTAAGAGAGACCATGCACAGACACTAAATCTGCCATAAAACCGAGATTCGGTTTTGGTAACATATAGTAGATCTACTAAATGAGACATCCGGTGAAGTTTGATGGGGACATTGGGTGTTGATAGAAATAACATCTAGATCTGTAAACGGGCTTCGGTTTTAAAATCATTAGAACATTTTTCTATGTACCACAACGACAAATAAGATAAGTAACAAACAGCTCGTACAACTTGCTTTGCTAGGAGCACCCTGTTGTCCTATATCTTGTCCGAGTGGTAAAGGGAATGTATATTATTGTGTTTTAATTATCTTTCATAAGGTGATGTAAACTATTTTGTTTATGTGCGCTATGACATTTCTGTATCATCGAGGGGCAGAATAATTGACAAAAAACACAGTTTTATTGAAACGTTTCAACGGTGTATAGATACTTAAATATATAAATCAAAATATTTTTCATTGCATTAACACAATAAAGTATATCCTTTAATCGCGTAATGCGGGTTTCACCGAGGCCATACTGAAAATGAACAATGTGACGTCGACGTTACCACATTATTTGTAGTAAGGAATTCTGTCGTGTTGTTATTTTAATCTTTGATTAAAGACTGTTAAAAGTACGATCTTGAACCAAAAGTTATTCTGCACTCCAGAATATTTTTGTGTAAGTTGCTTAAACGGGTATTTTAGTAATGCTGGAGTGCTGTGGCCTACTAACGTTTCTACATCTTAAGTAGCTTTAAATACTAACTATTTTAAACGAACTTTTAGCTATTCCAGCATAAATGTGTGGAACACAATTCCTCCGTCGATTAAAACATCTAACAACATAAATACATTTAAGCGTAAATTAAAAGCGCATTTAAACTCTCAAACTTAAATCCAGTTCATTTATCATTCATCATCTTACTTATTGACGTATGTCTGTCTGTCTACCAGTTTTAG
>Ga0224511_10000986_pt1 | contig 15966 bp, 12 predicted proteins | sample SF_May12_sed_USG_2_FD_169988 | JGI IMG/M metagenome (GOLD analysis project Ga0224511, IMG submission 169988) | Sediment microbial communities from San Francisco Bay, California, United States - SF_May12_sed_USGS_8_1 | ecosystem: Environmental > Aquatic > Marine > Sediment | place: USA...
AAGTGTTTCCTTATATATTAATATTAATATGGTCTTTATCTTTAACAATATTACATTTGTGTAAATTAAAAGAAAAAGTAAAATTAAATATCTTAACAACAACATAAAATGGACAAAAATGGCAGATGACGGCTTAGAAGTTCTGCATACACAATTACTGAATAATAAAAGTCATTCATTATTATTTATTTTTCTATATGGATTTAAAACGAGAATGTACGATCATGATTATTATTTTAAAACTCAATAATCATCTAAAAGATACAAAAAGCTAGTGTACAGTTTAAAAACCATATGCAGAAAATCCATATTAACCAAGATATTTAATTATGAAATATGATTTCACTTCTCAGGAAAATAAACCCGGGCGGTTTAGTAGCCCCCAGGTGTAGCAAAGCAAAGCGGAATAACCCTGTTAGGAGTTGTGAATGTAGCCGGTATTGTAAGTTAAAAATTACAATTTGGTAGAGTTGGACCATTTTTATCTTTACCTTTCGTGCAACTTTTGTATGTATTAGTGTGTTATTTTATAATTCCATTCTTTTTGACGTTATAACCATCATTTTATGATATAAATTATTAACAAAGAAGTTGATAAAAGATCGTACATACCCCCTTTTAACACACACAAAAATACCATTAAATTAACAAATGAAAACTATCAATGCGATTTCCTTCAAGCGATTCAAAACGAAGAAGTTGCTTGTATCATGCCTGGATCTGAAGACAAAGTAGAATGCTGCGTTTTAAATGTGTTCATTGCACATAATGAAGTTAGCACTATTATATATTTGTAATTTCGGTTGTATGAACAACATGATGTATGTAGATACGCTATCAAGGTAACACATAGAATACCAAATAATTGTATTGCTAAACGAATGCGTTTTAAATAATGGTCAAAAACGTACTGACCTGGAATTTCATATGCTGCGCTTCCGGAAACATCTTGAAGTGTGTCATACACCCTTTGTGGATCTGATACTATACTGCTTTCACTACATAAAGATATTAATACAATTTGACAAAAAAAGCGACTTATAATTTTTTGTTTTAAAATCCACAAAATAGTTGACTTTGTGAACAGCAACAAACAATAAACAAAGAAATCGGTAGTATCCATATTTAAAAGAGGACTATAAAGAGGCGGCATATTATCTTTACAAATTCATAACACTTACTATGCTCTTTCCATTGAAGATGTGGCTGCACGTCTGCCTAGTATGTAATAAACGTTTAATTCAGGACATTTCGAAAGAACTTCTTAACAAACAAATTTAATAAGCAATACAAGACTTGATAAATAAAAACAAAATACTTATTTATAACTATATTTATAAATTGATTTGTACATTATCTTTTAAACGTATACCTGAAATATCTCTTCGAACTTTGCGAACAAGTACTATCCCCACTACTGTAGCTAGTATCCCAAAGGCAAATCCTCCAAATGTCCCACCAATAGTTTGCGGAAGCGCATATAATCCATATTGCGATTCCCCGTCATTGGCAGCATTTGTAGAAGCTGACAAATAAATCAAAATATACTCTGTCGTTAACTAAGAACGCTTTATTAAAGTTAAGGTAATACACTATTTTTCTTTAAAACTGCAAAACGCATTTACTTTATATTTATAGCAAGCACCATTTAATAATAACAAAATTACATACATTTCACAGTCAAGTGTGTTTCACTGCTAACTAATACACCGAGATCGTTGTTGGCCGTACACCGATAAATCCCTTCGGCTGCGTTAGTAACTGTTCCAAATCGGAGTGCTAGTGAGTTATGTCCCTCTACCAAGGCGTCAGAGAGCTGTGTCTTGTTTGGGGTAACCCTGTACCACATAATAAGTGACTCCGGTTTGCTGGACACGCTGCAGTTTAGCCATCCCGACTGGTTCTCAACAAACGTACTGGACGCTAAGGTTACTTCTGGTGAGTCTAAAAGTTGTTATTTAAAAGGAACGCATGTATAGTACTTACTCAAACAGCTAGTATAGCCAAACAAAATATTGAATGATTGCTTCAAACCGAGAAAAAAGACGTAAATAAGACATATGACATAAAGCTAAATAATTTAGATATACTATTACTTACATATCAAATCTAAGGTAACTGAAGAGTAAATGCGTGTTTCTTTATAAAGTGGATGTTTAGCCCTACACTCGACCACCTGACCGTCCATCTCACGTGTTGGGACAAATTCCAGCACTGTGATGTCACTAGTCCACCATTTTGGCCAACGTTTTGGCTTAACGTTGCCTTATTATGGACACGCTGGTTATTTCTGTACCAGGCAATTGTGGCAGCTGGGCTTGACGAATCGGTTCGACACGTTAGCATTACTACGTTGACGTCGTTTGCATGTATATGAACGTCACCAGTGATGTTTGTAAAGTTCGGCGCAACTGAAAACATTTTTGACATTGAAAGTAATGTCTTTAACAAATAATAGCATCATTTTACAAATACCTGCTTGACTAAAATTACAATAAGAAACCGTAACCAAAGGACAACAAAGGAAAACATCAAGGCTTATAGCCACATCTTTTGTGAATGAATTAAACGCCATATTTCGTCATATCTTTCTGATTACAACAAATGCATGGCGTAAATGATTCGTATCTTGACATTAAAAAGTATAACAAAAGATACACGTACATAAAACTGTCAGAAGCACGGACTTAGACATTGGCAAAGTTAGTGAAACGTGTGAAACGGTACACGTCAGCGTTTTGCCGTTAAAAGTTCTATTTACTGCACGTCGGTAGTCAGATGATACCATAAAAGTGCCGTTCCCAGTCTCATTAACTAGCTGATTAGGCGAAGTGTTGGTAGGTCCGCCCTCTATTGTCCACGTGATGTCGATGTCCGCGGGCCGAAATCCTGTAGTCGTACATCTAGCAATGGAGGCGGCGTCCCCGCCTTCAACTGAAGGTCCGAGTATAGTGACAGTGGGTAACGATGGGGTCTCTAAACATATTAGGGTTTTCAATGAGTTATTTTCATAAAAAATGATGAATAAACACATATGCAAATTAAAAACATTGAACCTGTCACAGTTCATCGCCTTTGAACTAAGCGAAATTTACAATTCTCAATAGGTATCTATTTCTGTTGGTATCTGAATAAAATTGACATGAACAAAACATGGATAATAACATCATTCATTACCACTGATGAACAGCTTCAATAAAACCGAGGCTGCTGTTTTCTCGTGCAGGCTATGCTTCCTGAGGGCTTTCCCTTTCATCAGTTTATTATACACTAACTTTAAAACATTTACATCGAAACAAATGAAAAAGAAACTATAAAACGTTTTGCACAACAACCAAGAGTTTTAATAATATTAGAGATTCTTAGTTTAGTACCTCACTCTTCTCAGACAACTTACTTGCAACATTGACAAAAACATGTTCCTGTTCAATAAGTCGTGGCTCATCGCTGTATGATGACTGGCAGATAAACACGACACCGTCGCTTGCCTCTGTTGGTGTAAAGATTAACGTAGAAGAAACGTTAAACAGTCCCGCTTCTAGAACATCTACAACAGTTGTAGCATTAGACAAACGCGTTGCACTGGAGACTGTGCCGCTAAACCATTCTAAAGTTTGTTGTGGGTACCCGTTTGTTGAAATACATGATATAGTGGTCGGTCTTCCTTGAACTACAACGGTCGGGGTTATGATTCTTGGTTTGTCGGCACGCACTAGAAAAAAAACAGTACCGTTACCATTGATATGATAGCCGTCAAAATTATTAATAAAATAGACTTACGCAGTACTATGCATGTAATACTTTAATCAAATTAATCAAAACTTAATACCATGATAAACATATGTTGTTAATTGGTCTTACGTCGAATTATTATTAAGTTAATAAGAGCCTGGGTGAATTAAGCTCCTAACTGTAGAGGACATACTATATAAAACACGTCAATACCTCTGACATTGATTTGCACTTTCCAACTCAGGTTACTAAAACATTCGTACACTCCGTCTTCATCCCGGGTAACTGGGCTAAATGTCAAGTCCCTTTGGTTCTCCGCCCAACTCATACGACTAAGTTTGTCCTGATCTAGATTTGGATTAAACTTCGAAGAAGTTTCATAGTTATAAAGCGTAGGTAATCCAAAGGATTGTACAGGGGGTCCACTCCACTGGGGGTATAGAACATTAATGCCACATTCTATAACCGTTGTCGTGTTACTCTCTACATCCACGATGCGGTTAACGCTATCACCAGCAACATTTTGTAGAAAAACTGCATTTGTAAGTATAAAAATCGTATTACAATAGGTTGATATAAACACAATATATGTGTACGTGTGATTCAAGCATATCACAAAGGTGTAACGATGTAATAAAACAGGTTTGTCGCTATTGGCTTTCAACTGACATAATTAGTTATAAAACATTGGTATTCTTCAACACAAAATAGAAAGAATAAAGATAATATGTGTTTTATTTATTTCTTTTCTTTATCTTCTACCTAATCCATAGCATCAATGAACATGTTTTATGTTAAATCGTCGTATTCTCTGTAAAGTGTAGCTTGTTATGTAGTAAATATTGATCAAAGTATTGAGTAGCCTCAGTCTATGCAATTGAAAATTAAACTCTTCTCTTCGTTCAGTTCCGTCTATTTTGCCTATGTCATTAAACTACATACCCGAAGCTATGGAAAGCGTTATAAAATGTAATTCCGTGTGACACATGTTGTAAAATCTCCGTCAGGCATCCTCGACATGTTTAAAACAAAGGAACCAGAAATGGAAATATAATGGGCTAGTAGTTAACTTGTATTACCACAGGTTCAAATTCAAAGTGTTCTACCAAGTCTTACCTTAACCTTCAATACATATCATATTGGACACTTCTCTTTACTAAACTTAAACTGAAGTTCTATACCTGATTGAATTCTTCACTTCCTGGTTTACTTCATCATTCAAAATGTATAATTTGTCTACTGTGTGTTCCGAAATCAATGCAACATTTAATAATACATATGGCCTCTTATTCGCTACTAAAATGTTCTTTTATAGAATCGTATACACTACTTTGTACATGTATAAAACCACTCAGGTTTACATGTATTGTTATCAATCTTCTTCTTTTGACTTCTTTAGGTGTCATAAGTTCACTGGCCAATTACTTTAGTTGTAGTTTGATCACTAATTTATTTACTTCTCTTTGTGACAACCACCTGGATGTTGGAGTTTTTCTACTTGGTAGGTGTCCTTAGACATTAAATAATTTATACTTACATTGAACAAAAAGGGTACAAGTGGTTTATGGAATAACATCTAATTTCTTAATTAAGCATTTCGAAATATAAAAAAGGGCAAACTTGCCAAAATCCTTGTAAGAGTTATAAAAACTTAACTGTATGCGTCTATATGTATTGTTATTTTGTTAATTGTACGATGTAATGATCAGCATAACTGTATTGTGGTTAATGTTGTGTCGTATTTCCCAAAACTCAGGAAGAAATTATGAGTTAAAAAGTGCATTACTTGGTAAAAATGCATAATATAGTTTCTTGGCCACTTCCGCAATTAATGCCTTTAAAGATCATATTAAATATTTTAAAGAATTTTTAAGTACAGTATGTAATTGATTTTACAAAAATATATGTTTTAATTGTGGGGATACTTATAAAAAGTTTTTCATTGTTTTGTTTGTTATTAACGCAGCTCGATGTACAATTTTTCCAGACAACATGCATATCAGCTCATTCAGGCTCAGCCAACAATCTCCGGGGCAATACTGAAACACAGCATACACGTGTATGTTTTTATACATATACATAATATTATGTAGATAAAACGAGCCCACTGTTACATTGCTGTGAAATTATAACTATTTCATTATCCCTATTAAAACTGTGATTTGATATACATGTAGATGTAAGGTTTGCATTTTCACGAACGAACGAACGAACGAACGAATAAATAAAAGACTGCGCTGATACAGACGGGCGGACAGATGGACTTTTAATTTTAGACGTCTTTGATTTCATGTAACGCCACAAAGCTTATTCTATAGCACAGTAATTACTCTTTCATTTCATACCGTTGTTTAAAGAACGATTTACATGTATATAAATACGTCTGTATTTATTGTTACTCTGACTTACAAGGGTTTTTCGCAAATGTATCGTTGTGGTTTGTGACAACTATCGTCGTTCCAGTTGCCATTGGGTTGAAATTCAAGGCAGTTTTCGTCTCCGGCAGAGTTGCTAGTGAAGAAATGGTTGTGCGATATTTCCGGAGATACCACTGATCTATCGTTTATCCATTTCCACTCGCCTTCAATCCCGAGGTCGTTTGCGCCCATCCAAAAATCAGCTGAAGACATTTATAAACTAATGTGATCTCACGCCAGGTCAACCAACGTATGAGGCTCAATACGTACATCTGGCGAATTTAAGCGGGCTCCGTTACGGCTACACCATCAGTTGTCTGACATCGCGTGTTTATGTGTCACCTCAGACTCAATCTAGTACGACACGATTCAGACAGAACAGGAAACTATAAGTGTTTGGGTATTTCCTTGTGGAACATTTTTCATGCATATATATTCAATGCCGTATGAAGGGGATTTTAAAAATTATTTCGTTTTAAATAGAGAATGAAATACAACCTTTTCGGGTGGCGATTTCTTGTTTCAGAAAATTGTACTCGGCATTTGCAAGTACTTCTACCAACTGTGCTCCGAAAATGGACTCGCATGTTACCTAATGTATAAATGTTGACATAAAATTAGGTAATATATTATTATAGTATGTACACGTAAATACATGTTTTATATAAAATATCATCATACATTTTTTAGAAAACACTTAAGAACTTATATTTCAATGAGATCCTACCTTGGCGTATATCCAAGCTTCAGTGTCATGGCTGAAGTGGTAGCAGTGTTCGCCGTACTTTATAAAACCATCATCACATCCGTCTGAGCCTGTGTCATTTGTTTGCATGTTTAAGTGCATTTCACAACTATGATTTACTCTTTCTAATTATAAAATGTCAAAACTAAAATTACTAACCTTGTTGCGTGTTACTCGGCGTAGAATGCTGAACTGTAATATATACAAAACAGACTATAATAACAATTCTTACCAATCAAAATGGATCTGGTATTATATGTTCCAAATAAAACAGCTTCATAAAATCAACAAGAGTGTCAGCATATAACTTCAAGTCATGACCAATGTTAAGTGTACTCACAATGGACCTTAATGTTGCCCGTCTGTATGTGACCCTGGCCGAGGTCGTCACTCGTGTCCTGCTGCACCGTACACCGCACCACGAACCCGTCCATTGTGCGATCCAGCGTCAGCTCTAGGATGGAGGTTCTCTGCTGGCTGCAGCCTCGTATTGGGGTAGGAGCAGTGTCCACAGCCTACAATGTGCGTTTAATAAAATGTTTTATACGGCACTCCAACATTGTTGGGTCATATTATTTACATACTGCACTTACATGAATACAACAAAAAGGTACGTCGAAATGCATTACTATTTAAAAATGGTATTCTTCATAGATCTATATGACAGTGGTTTGTGTTTGCCGTGCACCCCATAGAAACACACGTTAGCCCCTCACCCCGACGAGGTACCAACCATAGTGGGAATATTAGGTCATAGATGCATAATTTCTGTTATTGATTATAAATTATACTGCTTAAGGAATGCTTTACGACAGCATAAATAAATGTTGTACATTGTATTTCTATTTTTTATTCATGTTAGTCATGTTATAAATGAAGTTTGTAGTTTATAGCCATCACTGTACCCCGGTGAGTGGACGTGAGATGCTCTGTCCCGCCATGAACATGTACCACGCGAGGCTGCACACGGGATTATTACCCACATCTCCATGGCACGTAAACGCCACCTTGTCTCCCTCTGACAGGCTTCTCTGTGGTGTGTAGGTCAGCGACGTCGAGTTAAAGCCCGGACCAAACTCTGGTAACACTATAGGGCACGGAAGACCAACACAGTATATTCATTCTGGGATGAACAAATCATGTTTATCAATCAACGCAAGGTAATTAGTAATGTTTTGGTTGATTTAATGCCGTTGTTATCAACACTGATCAGGGCATATCACGGCAGTCTGCCACTAACCCATGCTTCTAGCCTAGGTACACTAGTACTGGCCAATTTACTACGCAAGCAACTGGCAACTTTCTTTCATGATTCAGCTTTTTAACATTTATATTGGTTTTATACATCGTACTCATATTATAAACATTCGACCGCTAATTCCAGATGGAGCCCATCTCATTTGCCGAGAGTAGAGAGAATCTAAATCTATCCTTATATTTCGAACGCTAAGCAATAAAGCATATGGTACCATTTTAAAACGTCTTTGGTATGCCTCGGTCAGGGATCGAAACCCCGAGCTCCCGATCACGGGGCGAACGCTCTACCAAGGAGCTACCGATTTTATTTTTATTATATTTACGAAGACATTGGCATGTACAGTTCTTCTTAAATATATTCAAAATTACTTTTCAGTTTTAACATATATTTAAATCCAACATTGAATGCATACCTTTAACAATTATTTGTTGATTGGTTGTCAATGTTGTCTCGCCACCATGGGCACCATCATAGTAATTTGCTGACCAAGTATAAGACCCTCCATCCTCACATGTTATTGAATTAAATGTAACTTTGGTTACAGGGTTACTGGCACGAAACCTTGCAACTACCACTATGCTTTGTACAGAACTGTGAATGGAAATATTTGCGTTCAAATAAAGCGGTGGTATACTTATCAGGGTTACCCCACTTTTTATTAGTTTTAATGACAGTCCCTGGATCTGGATGGCAGTGAGTCCACTGTATGTGCAGGTGATTTCATATGTGTTGTTTCCTAGTAAAGCTGTTAGTGATCCGCTCGTCTGGAGCTGCGGCTGACACACTACTGGAAACGGAAACAGAACGTGCACTGGTAATTGACGAAATTAGAAAACTAACCAAGATTTTGGCAGTTGTTATTGCCACGACAATGGTTATACTGGGATTCATAGAATACTAGAAACGTGCATTTGAATAAAAACGCATCTTTACATTACATTCGTACTTTCATAAAAACAATGTATTCACACATCTGCAAATAATACCAAATAGCATGCATTTAAAGTTAAACATTATATTATTTTCTTTTTAGAGAACGATAGTCAGTGGTGGTTTTAACTGTAGAGAAATGTTAATAAAAGTGTTACTTTTTATTGTTAGGTATATAGAGCAGGCAGAGAAAGCAACACTTTAATTACATTTAATTACAAATATAAAATGTATATAAGTAACTGGATAACAATAGCATTTCATAACATAAGATTGCAGTCTGACATCGTTTAAATTTGCCATTAAAATCCAATTTTACAACATTTGCACGTATTGTTTTTAAACTATTTGCATTTTCTCAATAATGCGATTCACTCTCGTATATACTGACATTTGATCATCGTTAAGACTTAAACATCTGATAAAATCAAAATAAAAAAAAACACAAATGGCTACAGTGGTGACTTTGTAAAGGCGGGTCACTTTCGTGACTGCGCTTCCGCGGTGCTTTTTTTGTAATATTACATTAGAAATTAAGTCGATTGTCACTTTTGTTCAATATTCTTACTGAGGTCAGTCCGTTTGCAGACAATAGATAATGTCACCAATCTCGTCGCAAAAACCTTTTCACCTGTTCACACTTATACTGTGACAATAATATATACAGGTAGTAATATAAGCGGCGTGATTCTGTTATAAATATTGCAGGGTGTTTGATGCTTTGAAAATTATATTACCTGTAACAACAGCTGTTGCAAAAATGATGCCAAATCCATATAACAACATAGTCTTTCAATTATATGTACTGTAGTGTATTGAAAATGTATTTCAAAATAGACAATTACGACTATATAGTCAACATAACTCTTATCAACACCGCTCCCATAACACGATTATGCCAAAAACAGATATGCACATTTGACGTGTCTGCAATAATCGACATATTGATATTACAAACATTATACTGTGACTAAACATATTCATAAGTAAATAAGTAATAAAAGTAAAGTTATGTTATTGTTATATTCGGTCAACCATAATAAAAAATATATATACACTAGAGGATCCAGGGCACCCCCTAACGGCCTGTAAGCTAAGATATTTTTCACACAAAAACCGGAAAAATAATGATTTCTGCTCAATTGATTTTTCGCTCGCATCGTTTGCGACTTTAATTTAATAATACTGTCTTCTATTTTAAAGACTAATAACATTATTTTAATATAATAGCAATATCCACAATAGCATCCAGCAGTGATGTCAAACTCCCTGAAAGATAAGGAAAATCGTGACTTTTCAGTGGCCGGTCCAGGATTTGACCATGCGTGGACTTTGTTAAAGGGGAAGGGGAGACGGTTAAAGTATAGGTCCTTTTTAGCATGTTTTGGGCAAATTTATATTAACTAGAGCTCCGCATGTCGGAGCAGTATACGCCCGAAAGATAAGCCGTTCGATAAATTAGAGTTTAACCTCTGCATTCATATGTTTATCTACTGCAAGACTTTGCCGAAAAACTGAGTCAAAGTGACTTTCAGCTGTTGACCTCAAAATAAATATGGATCATCTATGGACCGAGGCCAACCAAGAAACCAATTATGATGTATCATGCTAAATTGCATTCAAATTATTGAGCAGACATGGTTTTTGCATAAAATGCTACTGTGACCTTGACATTTGACCAACTGGCCTCAACATTTGTAGGGGTCATCTTATGAATGTGACCAGTCTTCCTACCAAGTACAATGATAGTCACTCATAAACTTTTCAAGATATTTAGCGGACACAGTTTTTGCATGAATTGTAACTGTGAACTTGACAGTTGACCTATATAAAAAAGTATAGGGGTCGTCTACTGAGTATGGCCAATCTTCCTACCAAGTACCATGACTGTCACTCATAAACTTTTCAAGATATTGAGCGGACACGGTTTTTGCATTAAATTCTATTGTGACTTTGACCTAGTGACCTTAAAAATTATAGGGGTCATCTACTGAGTATGACCAATCGTCCTACTAAGTACCATGACTGTCACTCAAAAACTTTTAAAGATATTGAATGGACATGGTTTTTGCATAAAATGCTACTGTGACCTTGACATTTGACCTACTGACCTCAAAATTTATATGGTTCATCTACTGACCATGACCAATCTTCCTTCCGAGTAGAATGACTGTCACTCATAAACGTTTCAAGATATTGAGCGGACATAGTTTTTGCATAAAATGCAACTGTGACCTTGACCTTTGACCTACTGACCTTAAAATGTATAGGGTTCATCTACTGACCATGACCAATCTTCCCACCAAGTAAAATGACTGTCACTCATAAACTTTAACGATATTGAGCGGACATGGTTTTTGCATGAAATGCAACTGTGACCTTGACCTTTGACCTACTGACCTCAAAATTTATAGGGGTCATCAACTGATCATGATCAATCTTTCTTCCAAGTACTATGACTGTCACTCATAAACTTTTCAAGATATTGAGCGGACATGATATGTGGCTAACGGACGGACGGACGAACGGACAGACAGACGGACGAACGCCATACCTTCGGGCGTATAAAAATTGGTTGAAAATTGAATCGCTAGCGAAACGATCAAAAAAGGCAGGAAATTTCGCGTTTGGGGCATAAAAACATAGGTCCGTCGATAGGCACCCATCCCCTGGACCCGCTGGTGCTTTTAATCTTAAAATACATCATTTCTTCGCAAGTAACTGAGCAAAAACGCCTGTTAATTTTTAAAATTCGTTTCTGACAAGAAAAATAAAACTACAGTTATATTCTGAAAAAATACACTATAAAAAGGCATAAAACAAATGCTTTGTTTTGACATTAAATATTTGGTTCTGCATGTATATTTTACAAATAATGCCTCCCCTCGCAAATATTTGTTATTTGAAGGAATAATACCAAGCACGTATTGTTCATTGTCCCAATTTATTAACTTTGTTACAGCACAAACTGACCGGAGAAAAAAACGATATGTTCAGAGTCAGAAATGCAGTGTCAACAAGATAGGGATTGGGAAACTAAATCTCATTTTATTTCTGATTTCAATGTTATTTTCAAGATTGTGTTGTTTTTATGTTAACTATTTACTATTTTTATGTGCATGTTGTACTTGACAAAAATTGTAACAGTTTACGTCAATAAACCTTCTGCTCTGTTCTGTTCTGTTTAATAAAAACATCTAGATTGCGTGTTTTACCTACAAAATAGCGTATACATGCTAACATTACATATTGCAATCTAAATATTTAGAATTATATAGTAAAATGTCTTACTTTGGTAAAAAGAAAATATAACAAACAATTTACAAAATTATGGGTTCAAACCAATATCTGCTCCGTAACCTTTAATTTCTTGACTAATTCATGTTTTTGACAACATTTACCTTATGCTAAGTACGTGAATCCATAACGTATTAGAAGCCAAAAAAACTTGCCTTTATTCAGATGCATTTTAAAAGTATTCAATTGCTGCGACAAAAAACCTTACTTTGATAACCGATACGTGTGTTAGGGGTATTGCCCAAATCCCTGAAAGTTAGCAACACCCATGCAACGTCTGGATTGCTTCGAGTATAAATTCAGTATACAACCACACAGACTGTTTTGCATAACATTGCACACAGCGTTTTAATTAAGTTCTTCCACGATGGCTTTAGCAATGGCTAATGCATAGATGCAATGATTTTCTTAAATTGTATAATCTGGTTAACGTAAAAAAGATACAGTAAAAAAATCAACACAATGTGGTTGCTAACAATAGAACACAAGACAACGTGTGTGGTTAAATCTATTCATATATTCATGGGTCTATTAAAAGGGTCAATTGGTATTCTGTGCTAAACGGTTTGGAACTTTGGACTGTAACAGACGTTGCTTGCTGTTCAACCATTTTTTACAATCTTAATTATATGATCAAGTTGTAAATTTTGTTTTCTCTAAAATACTTTAAAGCGATCTCATCATGATAAAAAACACGTTCCACTTTTAGATTGATCAGCAACAATTAAGTCTGTGGTCTGTGCAAACACTGATTGCAAGTTGCATTAACATGCGTTTGTGTTTGTTTGTATTTAATAAAAACAAACAAACACATGTTCATATAAAACTTGTTTATAGTCACATAGCCAATATAAACTGAAAAGATGTTGAAAAAAGAATATTGCAAACAATGTAGATATGCCAAGTTTAAGGGCACCATGACAAAATGGCCCGTCCAAACACAAACACATCGAACAACACAAAAACACGTATAACACGAAGGCGCAACCGACAATTAGAAAAAACACTATATGTTTGAAATAAATATTGTTTGATTAAGAAAAATACACAAACTATCAGCTATCGTTGATAAAGTATTACTCTTTGGCGCTTCTAATTTAATCACAACATTAATGACATAAATGAAATGTGATTACTGGTAAAACAAAGTAAAAGTAGATTCAGTGTTGTATTTATGATTTTAAGACATTTGTAATGCAGCTCAATATAAAGTTTTTGTGAACACATTGAGTTCCGCGTGTTGAAGTGCATTTGCTCAGCCAACAATCTCAGGGCCAACACTGAAACACACATGTTTATTTATGTACGTATAAAAGTTATTGTTTGTTTAATTTTTGGCGTTTTGGGGAAAACAGACATATAATTTAGCACCTATGTTGCCAAATTATGTTCTCAAATTACTAGTATAACTATAACAAAACTAGTGATCAAACGAATAAGATAGCACTTGAAAAAATGCACTGTCGCCATAAACAAAGTTATTTTCTTTTATTGTGACCATAAACGATTTTCTTTTCTTTTACTGTACCGAAAATAATGCACAAATTCTTACAATGTTAACAATCTTCAGAGTTATCGAAGACGTTACTAAACATTACTATTTCTAACATAAACAAATGACGTAAGGTATAAAAGCACATATATTATATACATATGTAGTCAAATACAATTATATTATTTTAATATAATATATAAAGTATTATGTACATATAGTCCTGTTTTATCCAAATGACATTACACTTTAAATTATATGCCATATCTATGCTCTGAGAAGTTTGTAGATCTACGTAATGATACAACCTTTATTTGTAAAGAAATAAGAGCAATCTTGAACCTATACAAACGAACGTCTAGATATTTATTGTAACTGTGACTAACTATGGCTTTTCGCAAATGTATCGTTGTGGTTTGTGACAACTGTCATCGTTCCAGGTTAAACCATTGGCCATAAATTCAAGACAGTTTTCGTCGCCCCCAGAGTTGCTAGGGGAGAAATGGTTGTGCGGTATGTCCGGAGATACCACTGATCCATCGTTTATCCATTTCCACTCGCCTTCAATCCTGAGGTCGTCTGCACCCATCCAGAAGTCAGCTAAAATATTTTGTAAGAAATTTTATTTTATATTTTATTTAATAGATAACGACTACATGCTTCAAAAGGTCTCCCTTCAATCAAAAGTTGTCAATCCAAAGCATCATTATTTTTATACGTTTTTGATGGTGTGTTTATGTGTCACTTCCAGTAGCACAACTCAGTTTATGTTTAATAAATTAAAATGAATAACTTTCTGGAAAACGCATGAACAAAAGATGGTTTAAATTGATATAAAGTAGGGGTTACTCAAACACATATTGCTGTTAAATGAACAAAACGTCTAACTTCCAAACTAATAAACGGCACCGATCTCCCTCCCCAACAGATAATGGTCGTAGATTTTGCATGTTGCTGTGCCTTAAACAAACATAACTGTATTATTGAATGTGTTTTTTTCATGTGCAAAATACAATACAAAATAACCGTTTCGAGCTGTGACTTCCTGTTTCAGAAAGTTGTACTCGGCATTTGTGAGAACTTCTACCAACTGTGCTCCGAAAATGGACTCGCATGTGACCTGATGATGATAAAGAAACCAAGCGTGTTAAAATAGGAAATCAACAAAACGTATCATATGCATTTGCTAAAGAGAACGTTTAGATCACGAGTACCTAAATGCAATGCCTTATCACAAGCGAAAAGAAATTATTTTAGACTAAGAGTAAGAATAAGACGTCAATTACATTGTGCAATTATGGCGTCTTAGTTTAAAGTGCTTATTGACGTTTCAACCAAAACTCAACACAGTTAGATATTGCTTTGTAAATCTATATATACATGTTAAGTATGAGAGTGGCAATCCAAATATATTATAATTATGTATTTGTCATAATTGTTTTCCATAGTATTATGCACAATCGTTAAAAAGTATAACTCAATGGGCATGATGTAATCCTACCTTGGCGTCCACCCATGTTTCAGTGTCATGGCTGAAGTGATAGCAGTGTTCGCTGTACTTGATAAAACCATCATCACATCCGTCTGCACCTGTGTCATTGATGTGCACGTTTTACCTCATAATCACAATTACTATTTACCCTTTCGAATTCTGAATATATACACTAACACAGTCACTTAACAAAATGCATTAAATAAGGGGCTTGGATTCCGTAGATCAGATGTTAGAGTCCAGCGAAAGTGGAATATGTCATGTTTTCTCCGTCATAATTGATACTATTTAGATATTTTGCTGGACATGTTAAGGGCGGCGGTAACTGCATATCGTTCTGTAGTAGATCTACTAGTAACATATCTGTTCTTTCTTATGTTAAAGGGAATATGTCTGATTCTGCCACTAATTACAATTATGTAGGAAACACAAAAGTAAGTGTATCGATTAAAAAAACTAATGCCAACAAATGCACATTAAGCGAGATGTTTCTAACTGAAATATTAAAATCATTCTCAGTGTTTTAATAGGGGCAGGTAATCCAGAATTACTCAGTACAATTTGCCTGTTGAGTGCAACAATGCAAATTTAGTCTCCGACCAA
>Ga0224511_10000987_pt1 | contig 15965 bp, 5 predicted proteins | sample SF_May12_sed_USG_2_FD_169988 | JGI IMG/M metagenome (GOLD analysis project Ga0224511, IMG submission 169988) | Sediment microbial communities from San Francisco Bay, California, United States - SF_May12_sed_USGS_8_1 | ecosystem: Environmental > Aquatic > Marine > Sediment | place: USA...
AATTAAGAATGCGATTGAAAAGGAAATGCATTCCAGCAGAGTGTCTGTTTCACTATGTTAAATCAAAGGTACACAGGCGATTTGCTGTTATACGTACTCGGTAACACATTTTGTATTTTCTTTGATCGTGTCCGTACACTGTTTGTATGAAGGAACATGACGTCATCGATACCTAAAAAGATAAGATAGGAACACAAGTGGTGTTTCTAGATGTATAGGTGGCAATCTTATAAATAAACAACAGGCCCGATTGCGTTCTATTTCACTTACCGTTCCGTAATCCAAAGGCATCCTGATAAACGATCCTTTCCAGAATTTGTTTGATACTGACACGGGATGTTTGTGCATAAAGCAGTACAAAAGTAAAAGTCACAGTGTAGTGTCCAATCAACTATTCGCAATAAACCACATAAATGGCACCTTTCTCAGGATAGTGTCTTTTACATGTTTAATAGGCACCCAGCACAAGACGCAACAACTGTAATCATGATATAACTGATATTGTGTGGTCCGTCGGCGACCTGCCTGAACTAAATCCTAGGTCCTATCGCGGTCGGAATCCAAACCCACCAATAAAAGGTATTATTTGGTCTTTTTGATTGGTGTTAAATAAGTTTCTTATAAACGTTGACTCTATATGCTAAACACACTAGTTTATCTAGTGTTCAACACAATTGTAGACTGAAGACCTATGCTCCACGTTGTAAAAGTAATTTTTGGTAAACATTTACACTACACAGTGATTATTAAAAGCGCAAACAGAGTATATGTCAATTGATGTGTTACAACCCGTTTGGCGGACCATCTCACATGGTGTTGGGTTCGACAAAAGGCGGGACATACGTAACGTCATAACGCACAACGTCATTTGGGCCAATCAAAAGACTGAATATGTTATATTTCGCTAGCTTAGCGTACATGCAATATTTGACGTAACGTGCTTTCCCGCATTTATCGGAGCATTGGACGTCGATTCAATCGTTCTGTCGTTACGTTAATTATACACAAACATATAAAAATGTTTGTTTCATTGTACAGACTCCGCATTTGCAATATGAACATGTTTGGTAGTCTCTTGTCACATGTTGTGTGGTAATAACTGACTTTTTGTTGTTAAGAGCAGAAACAAAACAAATCTGGTCACAATATCTAGGCATTGCATCTTGATCAAATGCTAAAGGTTGTTGAAGTGTGTGCACCTTGTGGGTTTTTTGTGGCTTAACGTATTGAAGGTGCCGTTGACATCTTTACTGATTAAATGTGTTACACGGTATGGTGTCACCGCTTTCAAAGACTATTATTACGTTGCATTCCGTGTGCTGTGTAACAGCGGTTATATACGCATACCATATACACGAAACTTATTTTGCTGTACGTTTTTGACCTACTGTATATATGACGAGAAATGTTTTGGGGAATAACTGTTATTATGTATATGTTTCCCAAATGTTAAAGAAACTGAAGCCTCATTTTGATTTAACGACTGTACAGAATATCATTAGATCCGTTACAGTTGATAGTTTCTTACACCATCATGGGCATCTGCTCTAGTCATAAATGAAAACGTATGTCATTTTGTCTTCCAGAACCTTGATCTCAACATCATTCAAATCGTTAAAACTGAACTACAAATCGTTATCGTATAACTCAATTCTCAGTAATGTCTCCATAAAAAATTAAAGAGAGTCCTTTGCCGTAACTGTTCAGTATCAGCTGTGACATTGATTGTACAAAACTAGGTGAATTCTGTGTCCTCAATATAAAAGGACATTGAAACACATTGCATAAATGACATGCACATGTAATTAGGATGACAATACGTTCAAATGATTGTCGTCGTAATTTTCTCTAACCAGGAAATTATATGTATGCAGTGATGATATGTTAAAAGCAGATACAATTTTTTAACGTAATACGAGTATTGATTAACTATAAACGTCGTTTTTGTTTATTTTGCGTCACTGTATATATGAGGGTTATATAATAGATTCATGGGCTTTTCATGAAATTGACAGAAATATATATATATAATTAATGTGTGTTGAACATAAAATTAATATGTTACTGATACTATTTTTATTCTTGCCATTTAGAGGTGGCCATTTTGCAACCATGGAACCAGTTACCGGAGCAATTCGATTTTGTTAAACATATTATTATTGGAAACAACTAGAAAAATAATGTTCGGTAAAGCTCCCACTAAAACTATTTGTTGTGCTATACATCAGTTGTTTTCTTATAACAAACGAATTGTATTGAGTTCGTTATAGTACCTCTGTGTTTATTTACCAAAACAACTTTAATGAAAGCAATAGTGAAAAACTGACATCAGCGACGTTTTGACGTATTGCAAATATTTCCCTTCTATGACAAAAATTATTTTTCTTTGTGAGCAACATTTCTTTTGCATCAAGTGAAAATATGAAGGTACTTAAAGCAGCGTTGTACTTGCTGAAACAAAGTTGGTTAATTTTAGCCACTTGATCACCAGAGTTACTGCTCGTTACATGTACAAACCTAATTGAGCTAAACATAACTGAAAGAAAAAAAATCATCTGATATGCTTAGAAAATAACAAAAATAAAAACCCAACTTTATAATTTATGTGAGTGACAAATTAATTGTTATTAATTTATATATAAGGCATAGTCTTTAATGGACTTGTAGATTTAGACAAGAACAATTTTACGAGTTCCCTATATAACGTTATATAAAACTGATAAGCCCCCTGGCGGATTCCCTTTTAACACTAGATACATAATTTGAACATTCTTTGTAGAAGGCCATTATATGATATTACATTACATACAAAATATCAAGGCTCTAGGCCTTGTGATGTTTTGAGATGATTTTCTAATATTTTGCGAGAAACCTCTATATAAAACTGATGAGCCCCCAAATGAGGCCCATAATGACCCTAGGGACATGATTCTAACAAATCAGTATCCGGCACGGGGAAGCGCCTTCTAAGAGGTACACGTCTACCCAAATGCACTTGCTGTGCAAAACGTTATGCAACAATCCAAAAGTGAACAAAAACATAAAGTCTATTTATACCTAAATAGTAACATTTATAAGTAAATACAGGGTATTAATACGACATAAACTAGAGTATTATGACTGAATTGATTGTTTTAGTGTCAGCATGCTTTGAATTAACGATAACAATTTTTACACGAGGCTATTTTCAGGGATTTTAATGTAAGATTACATGTATGTTAATTTACATATGCAATCATTATATCGGTTAAGTGTATTTACAATGTGCAGCTAAGGTATAGCGCATCATGGGGAAGAAGAATTTGTTTTGACAATGCGACAGTAAACTAAATATGTTGTGTTTTCTGTTACGCAATAACAAATATTGCGCTTTTGTCCCGCAAAAGTTAATGCAATTCATTGATCGTTTGTATAGTGTGGTCGTAAAAGGAAACAATGTTCTCAATCTCATAGAAACATAATGAGTTCTAAAAGGTGAACGTGGCTTTTTGTTATGCTTTTCAATTAGAAATATGGAAATATGTCCATGTGGAACAAATCACAATTCTTTTTAAAAAGAAAAATGAAAAAAGATATACATAAAAATTATTATAACCATGTACAAATCATTGTGTATCTGTATTAAACAACTGCAACTGGTGTGTTGTTTTCGGATTTTGCGTGTACGGCACAACACGGTAGAACAGTACAAGTAAAATTAGTTAAAACAACAGTTAAATTAAACATACATGTACAGTCATAATCAAACCGTTTAGTACAGATGCTGATTACATTTTATGAGCAGTTTTGTTTAATGCCACTAAGAACATTCTCACATGTTAAATAAAATCATACAGAGGAATGATTTGTTTTTTTTGATTGGTAGAACCATATGACAATAAATGTCGAAAAAAGAGCGAATCAATTATAAAAACAAACTGTGAGGTTTGAATATTTCAACCAATACAAAAAACACTATATGGGAGCATAAAATATAGTGTCATTTAAATAGCACGTCCTTTTTTTTAAATTAACGCATTGCATTGATATTTTGAATGAAGACATAATTAATTGTTTAACATAAAATGTTAAAGAACAATAATTTAAACAACCTTTACTTCAAAACTTAAGTCAACGAAATGTTTAATAAAGACTGGAACATTCAGAAAGATAAAACTGCAAAATCAAGATTTAATAACATAATAGGTTAAAATGTAACACCTAGCTGATAATTTGGACCCACTTAACAAATTCGCTGTAGACTCAGTGTAGATCTTTAAAGGAATAAACACGTTGTCCTAATACGTTGTAAATCATTATAACACATCTCAGTGTATATCAACTATTTAAAGAGGCCTACCTATTCGGCTTTCACATTCGGAAATATTTACCAAAGAATCAACGACACTTTACAGTTGTATGTCCACGCTGCGTGCAACTAGTTCAAGAACATCTCTTGTTTTTACGTGTGACTTTTAAGTGTCATATAAACTGGGAATTTCTGGTCATTTGTCGGGGAATAAGCCGAAGCAATTTGGATGAAGCCACCAATCACCATCAACAACCAACCGTAGACGGACATTTGGACATTAGTTGTTGAGAGAGAAGGAGATACTATCAACCTTTGTAGATTACATGTTACGTATCAATTTTTATATTGTGTTCTTAGAAATATACTTGTTTTCTTCAAGCAAAGAACCACGGGGGGTGGGGAATCCCGTGACACGAATTCGGGACGGACGGACGGACGGACAGACAACCCTACGATCTTATGCTCCCCCGAATTTTTTCGGGAAGCATAACGAGAGCGCATGCCAGTCTTAAGATCAGGTACAGTGTATGCTATACATTAACTGAGCAAAGCGCTTTTTGTTAAAACACAGAATAATCTTCTGGAAATGGCATGACAAGGATGAATACGCGTACCTACTTAAGTTTGTACCAAACAAGACCTCTGCAAGACTTATTGTTTTTTTTTCAAAAAAAAATTTCCTTTGTAATTTATTTATATGAATATGTGAGTGTTCTTATACGTTAGCAGAAAAAGTGTATACAATTTTACACAATGTCCCGAATTCCGCGATCTAATAAGGTACACGGGCTGAAGAACGACCACTGGTTATGGAGTGAGATTTAGTACAACTCGTGTTCAATTATTAATAACATCTTTAATGCTTATGGCATTCAGTCAGATGGGACAGAGTAATCAGTAAATTATATGCGTCTCATTTACGCCAATTCGTAATTATCTTTAGATAACTGTGTTTTATTGTTATAAAATATGCGTCACTTAAAATTCCCATTCTCACGAATGTTTTATATGTGTACACTTTACTTACGATACATGAAGCATAAACGTATCAACGTAGAAACGTCAAAGATAATCATCAGACCTTGCGCGTTTCCGTCAAAGTTAAAGATGATTGCACAACGACAAAAGGAAGCCATTAGTGCATGAAATTAAACAAAACAATATGAATATGTTTTTGTCTACCAGTGTTACCGAATTGTTCTAGCTGTCAAAACTTTCAAACCCTGGCACTGAAATTGGCACTGAAATTGCCTCATCAAATGCTACGTATAAAAGACAAACAAGCATTATTGGTCTGTAATATGAAATTAGATCTTTGAAGTACATTAGTTTCCCTAACACGCAAAGCCTCAATCATGATGCAACCACTGCGGGGCGTTTTGACATTTGTTTTCCGTACCGTAGGTGCAGTTATATGCGTTTACCTTTGCATAGATTCTTTTCTCCCACTACCTTTGTTTCCTGATATTCTAAAGGCAGAGGTTTTTAACAAGTGCCAATCAAAACTGTATTTAATAGTCAATTATTACATTTGCTTATGTTTTTCTTATGAATGCCAAACATAATTAAAACGTACGTATTAAGGTAGCACTTACTGACTACACTTCCGGCGCACACAGATAACAAATGCTATAAAAAGTAGAATTGTCGAAGACATCATTATATACATGTAGATACATTTAACAAGAAGTGGATGTCGCAAGCAAGTGTTTAATGTTTTGCCAACAATGGTTACATTTTTGTCCATGACGTTTGTTATTGTCTTAAATATCTCTTGAGCATTGCAACTTTGAAGAATACAAAAGAAATGTGATTATATCTTAATATTATACTTTCGCATAGTAAACAATCATGCATGTAGACACAATAGATATATTGTAAAATAAATATATTTGACTGTAAACACAGGTAAAAACCTTTCTAAAATGATTTTAGATTGTATAGTTATTAACCAAACATTCAACAACACCCTTAGGTTTAATGTCCACGCTGCGTGCATCTAGTTCAAGGGGAAACCCTCATGTGTAAACGAGTGTCGTTAGCTTTCATTGTACAGACACTTGTGTCCCATTTTTCTTTTCGGAATAAGGCAATAAACAATAGGGAAAAGTCTAACCAATCATAATCAATAACCCACCTCCAGACGGATAATTGGGCGTAATATGTAGACAGAGAACAATAAAACCATCCTTTGTGATGACTGAATACTTCATATTGCCAGAATAGGTGCTTAGAAGTTTATTTACTTGCTTTAATGGATTAAGAGTTGCACTTTGAAAACTTACGGGAAATATGTAAAAATTACCTTTTGAATTTTAACATACCCTTTGTCTGGAAACATTAAAGAATTGTTCATAATTTTCATAAAACTGTCATGGTAAAACGCTTGAGAATGTTGTTATTACACTTATAAAGAAAAACAGTTGTCATATTTCGATTTTGCTTTGCAATCTTGCAAAACAAGAACATGCTTAGGGATAATTTTACCCAACCCACTTTAAAACAAACTTGTACGTGTAAAATGTATTGTATACTAATAATTAGAGGCATATTATTTATAACGGCATTTTTCATACACGCAATAGTAATGCATATTTCTGGTAATCTAATTCCATGTTTTGCTCTACAACGACTTTTTTGAGTAGATCTATTTCACCTTCAAAAATTCAAATAAAAATGACCACTTTGTATTTTACAATAAGTATATTTACTCTCATTCCTGTGAGAAAAAAACAACAGCATGTTTTATTAAGATTGATTTTGACCTTTATAGAATTACAGATTTGTATGATGCATTTGTTAATATCCTTAATAGCAAAACATTTCTAGATGCTAAACATATAGTACAAGTTGTCTGATATAAAGTAGTAGGCAAAACAGTACACTACATTGAATTACATTACATTTCACAAATACGTAAATACCTTTCATAACAGTTTTGACAATGCATAAATACCTGTAATAATAAAAAACGTTTACCGAGGCTGGTTATGTATAAAGCATCTGTTAACGATGATGTACATGATTTGAAAAACATGTTTAAATACAAATATGGCATTTTCTGCCCTAACATTGTATACATGTACATGTGCATGAGATCCGTTTATCCTTAGAAGTATATAACAGTTTTGGCGATGCATTAAAAGTTTTTCCTACATCTATAATCAATCTGAGCAAAAGCAAAGTCCCTTGTTGTGTAAATATGACCAACATACATGTACAAAGTACAGTCTATGATCCAAGAGGACCAGAATAAACATCACTAAACATTGACTTATTGTTCGGGCGGCATTTAACAGCTTACAAACAAGCACTTAACACCACATGTAAAATTAATCTGAGAAAAACAAGAAGTCCCTTAGAAGCATAGTTTACATGGGAAAACAACCTTGGTTTTATTGAAGCTATTCATAGATGGTAATGAAAGATGCCGCACCACTAAAAACATCGTTGGCCCACATGGAGTATTTTTATTATAATTTAATTGTACAATTCATGTTAACCAGACACAGCATACTCGGTTTAATGTATCGTAGAAATTGACCTACAAATGCTCGACGTTATATTGGGATTCTGACTGCCGTTTGCAATGTTCCCTTATAAGCGTTCCTCTAAGCAGATATGCATACATTCCGAGATTGAATAACGCACAAGGTCAGAGAAAATACCAATGGTTCGGTGAAGAGATACAGTAAAACTCCTGTTAATCAAATATCTATTATGCTTTTGACATTTGGTCAGATGGGACTTAATGGGTAAGCAGAAAAGCATTGGGTTTCATTGAAGCAAATGTGTAGTTGTCTTTAGAAACGTGTGCTTAAATGTTATAAAATACGAAGCAGCCTGTATCCTCCTGCTTAACACACTGTTTCCGGGGTATTAACTTAACAGTTATGAAGCATAAACGTATCAACGTAAAAACACCAACAATAATCAACAGCCCTAACACGTTTGTGTATTTATAGTGACTGCACTCACGACGAACGGAAGACAGTATATCGTACATGTTGTATATGGAAATATGTTTACATGTGTATTACCCTCGTAACAGGTTTTGTCAGCGACCTTTTCAATTTTTGACAACGCTCGTCACCGCGCACAAAATGGGGAAAACACGGGCGTTGCCTTAGCGATGCACTGCTGAATCCGGTGTTGCCGTAACGGTAGCGAGCGAAAGCGAGCGTTGTTCCCACACAGACACCTCCATACCAACGCTAAACTAACGTTCATCACAGCAATGGACTGCTGCTTCAACGCCTGACACCGTTGCAGCAATTCCGTTTCCGCTCGTAAAACGCCTACAACCGCCTCACCAAAGTTTGTGCAACGTTTAATCCCCGCCCGGGAACAGCAGTGGTGGTCCAGCGTTTAAGATATCTGCGTTGGCCTAGCGGACACAAGCGTCCACAAACTTGCGTATTGCGGTGCCAAACTTTGACCTAGCGTTGTTATAACGGCGATAAACTATGCCGGAGCGAAAGATGACCCTTCCTCACCGCTTGCAATATTTTGTGCAGCTCAAAACTTTCGGAGCGGTAGGAGGGACCATAGGCGGTGACCGAGCGTATACGACGTTTCCTTAACACGTGCCAACATTTGTTAAACGAACGGTAATAAACTTTTTTCACCGCTCCAGGAACGCGTTGAGTGCGTTGAGACCAAGGTTGAACACGCAAAGCCCCAATTATGATGCAATCACTGCAGGGCTAATTGGCATATGTTTTTCGTACCGTAGATGCAGATATGTGCATTTACCTTTGAATATTAAAGAGAAAAAGTTTTAAATTTGCTTATTAGTTATAATTTTCTGTATATCGACCATAGTTTTGTTATGTTTTTGCCATAATCGGCAAGGTTACATGTATTTCAATGAAATATTAAGCACGTTGATAATACAGTTCAGTGTAGATTGACAAATTGAAAACGATTGCACGCCCGTTACATATTCGAATGTTATCAGAAAATACAATGTACACGCAAACGATATAACAAATACACCAATACAATTTACGATCTACATCTACGTCATAGATTTATAACAAAGTGTTCGCGTGGTTCTCGTAATAACATACTTTACAATGGTGTGCGCTATATTGTTGTTTTTGTTCTTTTGTATGCATGTTAAATAATATTGACAACGTATTTATGTATAAAAAGTATGTCTCTAAGCCATAATAGGGTAAATTAACATGTAAATGCATTTTACAGTGTGTTACTAAATTGAACACGTTGATCGCACAGGTTCCTGATCTGTTAAACACTTTTACATGATCTACTGTTGTTTCCTTCTTTGTACGACACGTATTTATCTTTAGCATCTATATAAAGGGTAAAGCAGCACCTGACAACTGTAGGCCTTGTGAACATGTCCCGATATATCTTTAATATGAAATCACTGTACGATATACTGTCTATTTAATGTCCAATCTATCAGAACCTTAATTATCGGGTGACATTACGGATTTTTGAATACAAATGGAAGACTACTTCCGGTTTGTGATTATTGGATATGGAATGGACAATCCACTTTATGAGAACAATGTTGATGGCAGCATTCGGAATTTGCGTTGTATGTTACTGTTAAATATGTTTAAGATGTGACATTATCTTATCTCTCATAATACGGAAATAAAACAGCCAATAGAAAACAAGGTACATTGCATCGTGGTACAAATATGTACATTTACTTGCAATGTAATACCGTTAAATGATTACATCTTGTTTCACAATCATCTCCACTACTTTTACAAGTAACGTGCATTTGACCAACTTACATTAATAATCAATGATTTGTTCATTCATGAACTTTCGTCTTCCTGGTATAAATTCTTTCACATAAACATATCAAGTTCATAAAAGGGAAATGTGTATTTGCTATTCATGCAGTCCATGACGGATCGGTATCGAAACATATCCGTTTGTTACCAATCTCATCTCAGGAGTAATGAGTTATTTGATGGGTTGGAAACCAATGGCAGCAAAAGATTCCAACAAATAAATCTGATAAAATTATCATTGGTTTTATTCCATAGATGCAGTTATTGAACTAATTTTAGAGCATGGTCCAGAGAATTGTATATGCTACCTGCAAATATTGAACACGTAAAAATGAAAGACAAATGCGTTTCATACTGTATCAATAACATGTTAACAATATTTAGGTTAATACAAGTTATGCTCTTATTAACACTCATAATTTATTCTTGTTTGCACCGTGTGTTCGTTGAAGAACAAGTGTTCGCACCAGGGTAAATACCTTCACGCCTTTTGGAGTTTAGTGGGCTGTCAAATGGGTAAATAGAATTCAATTCAAATGTATATTCTGCATAAAATTGTTTATGTTTCCCCTGCAGTTTGGAATTGTCTTAAATGTATTGAACCTTTCGCACGCAACAACTTTTTAGACTTCAACGTAATACATGTATATATCTAAATACTTTACATTTGCATAGTTAACATTTCTACATGGAAACACAATATATCTACTCGAAAATGAATATCATTGTCTGTCAAAACCGGTACCAAACATGATTTATAAAATTACTTTAAATTGCAGGGTTATTTACCAAAGACCTTATGTCTACACTGCGTGCATCTAGTTCAAGGTGAATCTCTCGTATGTAAACAAGTGTCGTTAACTCTCATTGCACAACTGAGTGTGCCTTAACTTGGCTATAATAAAGCTATTAGCAGTAGGTACTATATACATGTACAATTAATCATAATCAATAACCCACTTCTAGACGCTTTTACATCTGAATAGTGTTTATGCATTGTATAATGTATAATAATTATACAAATTCCTCATACACCCTTACATACCCGTAAATACTTTTATTAGATATGACAATACGTCAACTCTATTGTATATTTTCTTTTTATGACAATAAATTATATGTGCATAGTTAACGTGAATGAACATAGTTCACGTCAAATAAAACTGACGTCAGTATGTCTGCTTGCCAATCTATGACACAACGATTGCGGAAACGGACAACCAATCAAGACTACGCGCAACCTAAGATGAACTTGATAAATTTATCAGATTAAGAGGTATAAAGCTACAAGTTTTTACACAATAAAAGACATTACATGCATATCTCATATATCAGTTTTACAAAAACCACAATCAGAAAAATGTCAAAGCTACATTATTTGCGTTTCCCTATTTTGAAATATTAACCGTTGAATCCGACAAAATTACATGTTTGATTAAAATTCTCTACGAATTTCCATATACATTGAAATATTGCCAGTGGGGTTAACATTTAAGATAGCATTTCTGATCTTAAACAGTTTAAATATCTGGGATGCCTCAGTAGTCCTGATTTTATTACCAGATCGTTATCTACAAAATGTCACATAGTGACGTAGTTTTAACGCATCATATGCTAAAAAAATGGGTACTGCTAAAATGTCCCTAGAGCTAAGTGTTGTCACAACTATGCATTAAATCAAAATTGATTAATTAATAGCGATATGTATTAAATAAACATTAATTAATTAAAACCAACTAATTATAGACAAGATGCATGAATATATTATGAACATATTAGAGAAACAACTGATCAAAAACTATTCAAGCTTCTTTGTGTGCGATATTTGAGCAAAGTCACTTCATTTCGATTTTTTTTTAAATTGAATTCATTCATGTAAACTAACACTTTTATTCTTGATGTTACAATATATTTCAAAGAAACATAGAAAACAATGACAAAGTTGTGAAGTCCGAGCCCGTGAATTGAACCCATGGTCGCAAAAAAAACGCGAGACAAGCGCTACTTTCCGCTTAAGGCTGTTAGTAGTAATGTAGGTTACTAGTATACTATGGAAGCAAATCATCTACGAGTGCCGTACGGCGTCTATGTTATCCTACTATCAGCGCTACTTTACTCGTTTAAACTACCAATCGATAATACTGCTTTATTCGACAGGCGTTGAATACAATATATTTACATTCAACAAGCAACAAGGAAAACGATTGCCTTTATGAGACTGTAATTACAAAGCCTCATCACTGGCGTAGACTTTTCATAACATTCTATATTGTGAAATTTTTATTATTTAAAAACGAAAAACTCGACCTACCTTATGAAGTAGAATGTCACATGTGTCGCCAAGTAAATTGATATTTTGCTAACGATAGACGATTGTTCATTGTTTATTCTTGTAAATAAAAGAATAAACTGTTACATTGATTTCAAGACACATTTCCAACGGAATCCTGCCTTCTGTTTGACATTCTTTTTCATTCTTTTAAGTTTAAAAAACAGATTTCTTAAGCAAATACTGCACACATAAACAGAAATTACTTTTTTCAACACTTTTCCTCCATTTGTGTAAAAAAGCTGTAGAAAATCAACAAAACTTGACGTTTAAATTTTGCAACGTAATGTACACAATGCATAAAACATTGCCGTACTGGACACTTTGTTGCAGCACAGCACAATAAAATCAATACTCAAACGGCATATTTCATTAGTTGCGCCTCTTGAAACAGTGATGTTATCGGTGTATATGTACTATTACACTTACTGTTTCAATTTGCGACCAGTGATTTTTAAAGAAATTATTATTCATCTGGACGTTCTATTTATAGCGCGTAATAAATAATGAGAATGTGTTATGAGGGAAGGAAGAACAGCTTTTTCCTCCCGCTGACAAGGTTATTTTATTCACTTTAAACAAGCCCTTTTAATGTAAAATTGAATTTAAATATACAAATGTAGCGCATTTCTTTATTTAAGAATGTAAATATAACGGGGTGCATTTATGGGATCATGAACGCAATGGTCAAACTGGCAAATTACCCATGAAGCGCTTCATGGATTTGCCAGTTTGACCATTGCGTTCATGATCCCATAAATGCACCAAGAATGAAATTCAATCCTTAATTAAACTTCACAAGCGTAATTTATTTGGTCAGTATTAGGTTGATGTTTTGTGTTTTTATCATAATTTTATTTGTTTGGTGAGTGAAACATTCGTATGAAAAGTTTAAATAATATTCATGTGTATGTATTAACTTAGTAATTAAACTCTGAAGTATGCGATTATTTCGCAATTGTTCTGCAAACAAAATATTGTTGATATTGATGTGTTCCCTCAAGCAGTATGAAAAGAATACCTGAACCCCATTGTATACATATTAATACATACTAATTTCCAGCTGATAAACAGATATAAACAACTACATTGTGGCACTAAGCTCAACCTATTAGCATGTAAATTAATATTTAAGGTACTAGATGATTAACCCTTGCATCAAAATACGACCGCTGTGAAATAATGTGTTGTTTTGCTCGGCATTAAGTCCTCAAACTGGTGTATGCTGTACTTAAATTTATACAACATAGATTACATGGTTAAGCATTGAAAACCTTCTACACAAAATATATGCATGTGTGTCGCAAAATGTTACCAATCCACCAACCGGCAGCTTAGACATATGGATATAACTTAACTGGGTCCCATTAACGGGTGCCAGCACTTATTTACGCTAAACACAGAATTGCCATCTTATGACCTGCAAGCGTGCTCTTGCCCTTTACCATAGGACGTGGCCGCATACCCTTGCTGTTGTCCCAACGAATATTAAGGCCGTGTTAAGTGTGGAAACTATCATTAAAATTAAAGTGTCTATACTTTTATGATTAGAAGTGACTTATTGGCAATAATCAAGTGTTGTATATGCTTTATTAGACATCATGGGCCATTTCTTGTCAACCTGCTCTGAATCTGTACTATACAAACTACATTTGTACCAAGTGCGCAATTACACATGTCGACACGTCTCTATAAATCGTTTCCCGACTCCAGCAGTCAAAATGTATGTTATACTTGCCACGAAGTTAAAGCAATGGGCGGACGATCGGTGGGACGGAAGGACAAGGGTAATCATATATGCATCCCCAAAGTGGTGTTAACATACTATGACATACTCTTTTTTTTAAATTTACTGAAATATCAGACAACACAACGTTTAATACCAGTCATCGATCGTATGTTCTGTCTTGAGCAACGTCATACCGGTCACCCAACAATAACTCTGTAACAAAAATTGACAGTGTAAAAGCTAATCAATATACTCTAAAGCACTGAAATACTAGTATTTTAAATATTTGCATTGCAGTTTAGTTTGATGTGTATTTTAATGATAAGCTGTTAGATATATGTCTTGTTTTACAGTTCTAAATATCTATACAATTATCATAACTTACATTGTATGTTAACATTTTATATTATGAAAACTGTCTTATTAGAAATAAGGTAAATTACGATTGTCTTATTTGTATACAAACTATAATGCAGTAATAACAGGTTCAGTATAATGTACATACTCAGATTTCGGCATCTCACATATGTACCGTTGGAATCCAACGCATGCAAGATCACCCCATAAGCCATCGTTGTATATAATCCCACAATCTTCATTGTTTTGATAATTATCAGGCTGACTTGGTCCCCAATTTGTGTAAAGTGGGGCGACATTTTGCTCCGCCCATATCCAAGTGCCCTCTTCTTGAAGATCAGCCAGACCAATCCAGTAGTATGGAACTTTAAAGTAAATTAAAGTGAATGTTACCAACGTGAATGTATTCCATCAGACATATTTCTACCTTTTTGTTAATTTTAACATGTATATACCATACTGATGTTGTCACCAGTAATTATCACACATGTATTAAATATATTGATAAACAGTGAGAACAACACAAAATTATGCTGTTATCAAATTGACTGACCTTTATAAAAAATAAATTCAAATGTCTTCTCGCTTTTCACTGGCTTACCCTTACTCTTGTTCTTTTTAGTTAATTCACAAAACACATGTCTTAATCTATAAGTAGTCCTACTGAGGTGCAGTAAGCCATGAAGGGACACAGCCACTGTAGACATGAGGCCCCAGAGAGCCCTTGATTACTTTCCTTGGAAATGGGTCAAAATCTCACAGTGGACCCTCTTTACATAGGACCACTAGATAATGTTATATACCTATACATATCAAAGCTGTAGGCCTAGTGATTTTTAATATATATAGCGCAAAGTTCAATTGATATACCCCTGGTGGGGCAGCTATTAACGCTAGGGGTATAAGTTGAACAATATTCGTAGAGGACCACTAGATGATGTTACAAACCAAATACCAAGGCTATAGGCTCTGCGGATTTTGACAATATTTTTTTTATTTCCCTACATAATTCTAAATAAAACCGATAACCACCTGGCGAGGCCTCTTTTTCACCATAGGGTTATGATTTAAACAATCTTTGAAAGGTTCCACTAGATGATGTTACACCCCAAACAATTATCAAACATGTACGCCTTGTGGTTTAAAAAAAAATAATTTTCAAGATTTAAAAAGTATTGCAGTTGCCATGGCATTTAATTATTTGATAGAGCTTTATTCAAGAAACATCCTTGCAACGGTTTGCCAAATTTGACCAAACGGTTTAGGAGGAAAAGTTGTGTAAAGAAATTGTTGACGCACGCCCGACGCACGCACAGACTGGACTATTGACGACAGACAATGAGCCATCACAAAATATTGAAGACATTGTCATTAGGTGAGCTACAAATGCAATGGACAGTCTTTTTATTTAGTGACTCAGTGCAAATAATGCACGTAGAGTTCGGCGTTATACAATGCCTTTTAGAAACCTGCTTACCAACG
>Ga0224511_10000988_pt1 | contig 15957 bp, 11 predicted proteins | sample SF_May12_sed_USG_2_FD_169988 | JGI IMG/M metagenome (GOLD analysis project Ga0224511, IMG submission 169988) | Sediment microbial communities from San Francisco Bay, California, United States - SF_May12_sed_USGS_8_1 | ecosystem: Environmental > Aquatic > Marine > Sediment | place: USA...
ATCATCATCATCATCATCATCATCATCATCATCATCATCATTATCATTATCATCATCATCATCATTATCATCATCATCATCATCATCATCATCATCATCATCATCATCATCATTATTTAAGAAAAGGTGTTTGTTGGCATACACTTACCTTTCACCTGCAGGGCGACTGTCTGTGTACACTTGTCCAGGGCTCTCCCAGTCGTGCACTGAACGTAATATTCTTGTCCTTGCATCGACATCGCGACGTTTACTATAGTCAGTGTGTTTCCACTAACACCTAAATGACCGTTCGATGTTTTGTTGATCCAGTAGGTTACATAATGTGTGGGATTATCACTCAGACTTTTTGCGGGAGCAAACTCGAGTGTGACGTTCTCTCCTGGTCGTGGGGTGTTGATTTGTCGTAACGTTCCGCATCCAGGATGGGAGCTGTCACATCTATCTAATATTTGTAATACTAGATGAATTGTATTTGTAACTGGTGAAAGTTTATAAAACATACTTTAATCATACGAAATAGCACGACATCATATAGAAATATATAGGACAAATAGTTGTTATTTAGGGTGCCTTCAGATTCGGGCAAATCACAGACAAGTTTCACCTGACAAACTCTTCAGTGTGCTTAACAATGTAATTATAAATAACACATACGTGCCAAGTCAAAGAAAACCTGCATTTATGACAAAAATGCGTGTTTAGGTTTTAGCATGCATCATGTTAGCAAACAGCGATAAACAAATGCTTAATATTTTAGGCAATTATCTTGAATGGTTCGCATGATATGCACATTTCAATAATTGCACTATTGTGAAATTCAAACGTGGCGTCTGCACACCATCAAATTATATCAAATGACGTCAATTATACCAATTTCAAGTGTAAATGACATTTCGAAAATTTATAGCCCTTAGAAAACAATAACCCTGTATTTTAGACCAAAAACAACCTGATTTTGCACGACCAAGTACAATAGCAGAAATCAAAAGCGGAGAAGCAAAACACTATGTTTGTAACTACGGTGGCATAGAGATGACATGGAGAAAAAAATACCGCTGCTATTACGTGGCCACGCAGTAGCTATTACGTGCGCACGCAATAACGTTTACGTGGCCACGAAATAGCTATTACGTGCGCACGCAATAACGTTTACGTGGCCACGCAATAGCTTTACGAGCGCACGCAATAACTTTTACCCGGCCACGTAATAGCTTTACGTGCGCACGTAAGAATTGTCCAATGAAAATGCTCGTTATAGCGGCCATTTTCAACATGGATAGGGCCGATATAATTCATGATATGTTTGAAAATGGACTAACATACAGGGAAATCAGACATGTTCTAAGTCATAGATATGGTGTTGACGTTAGCCTTCGTCATTTCAAGCAAATTCTCGAAACACTAGGTCTGAAAAGAAGAAAATATACGGATATTGACAGCGTTATTTGTTTCATACGAAATGAGATACGACAATCGGGACAACAGCATAGGTATCGAATGACGGCAGTTAGGTGTAACGAAAACGGTTTATCTGTACGGATGGAAGATGTTCGTCAATTTCTCGTACATCTTGATCCGGAAGGTGTGTCACTGAGAAGGGCAAGAAGTAACCGTAGGCGTGCCTACTATGCTGCTGGTACAAATTACATATGGCACTTGGATGGATATGATAAACGCAAACCTTTTGGGCTGTGTATAAGTGGTTGCATATGTGTATTTCCAGACGTTTGATATGGTTAAATGTGTACTATACTATACGAACAATGACCCCAGGGTAATTGGTGGCTACTAGACGTTTGATATGGTTAAATGTGTACTATACTATACGAACAATGACCCCAGGGTAATTGGTGGCTACTATCTGTAAAACGAAATAGTGGTTGCCCTCATTTTATTAGGGGTGATTACGGGACCGAGAATTGACACGTTCGCAATTTCCAGATATTTTAGGCGCTATTTTCCAAATTCCGAAGGATCTGATATAGAAGGAGCTTGTATAGCAAATCAAAGAATCGAGAGTTTGTGGGGTTATCTCCGAAGACACCACATGCAGTTCTGGATTGAGCATTTCAGGGGCCTACAGGATAATGGAAGTTTCAGTGGAGATTTCCTAGACAAGAACTTGGTCCAGCTTTGTTACCTTACCTTGGCTTGATTCAGGTATTAATCAATAAATTTACTTACAACATGCCGAATTGATAGTTATGCATAGAAGTAGGTGCATGCACATGTAAAGCGTATTATCTCAGAGTTCAACCTAATATGCTAATCTGAATATGAGTATGTGTTTTGGTCGTACGAGTACTACCTCTAGGAAGATTGTTTCCTTTACAGTTTCCAAGTATCATGAGATGTATATCCCATTGATATTGTTTTGGTTATTAACAATGTAACATTGTATCGGTTATACATGTAACTAATAGTCTATAATTGAATCTTACAGGACGAGCTTGATATGGCATTTCGAATGTTGAATAGCCACCACATCAGACGATCGTTCAATGTTAATGTACTCTTTAGACAACTAGAACAAATGTTTCACTATCCGGAATTGTGGAATGCAGAGAACCACATTAAAGCTGTATCTGAGCCTGATTTGACAGCTTGATGTATAGAAGACGACTTCGTTTGGTTATTCCGTGTCAGGATGAAAATGTGTATAACGTTTGCGTTGATATCATGAGGGAGGATATCCTTGTACCCCCACGATCTTGTATTGAAGTTACATATTTATATTTGATAATTAGGAGAGAAAAACTGTTTTTGCTCTAACAATTGCATAAAAGTGTTACTCATCTAACCAAACCAGTGCCTGTGTTACCAGGAGATTAGAACTAGACAATATAAAGGCAATTATACTAATTGCAGTTCCTTTTCATATCTACGGCTGCTATTGCACTGACCATGACACTTATTTACAAAGCATTTAAGTACAAAATATAATAGACTCAGTCTCACAATTTTAGGTTAAATTCTCTCTACCATAATGCTTTTCATTCCCTAATTTAGCATAACTTTATATTTAAATATTGGTTTTGTACTTGGAAATGTGATAAAAAAAGTTTTATAACAGAGAAATAGTGGAAATTCGGGTCTTAGTCTTTTTGTGCTAAAATGTTTTGTAAATATCACTCAGAAACTTAACTGATCATGTTTTAATAATAAAGATAAAACGGCTGTTAAACAATAAAATTAAAAAGTTGGTATATATTTGTATCAAAATATGTTTCAATATAGATCTACTTTTTAAAGAAACTAGTTAATGTTCTGTTAAATGAATAACAACTGCCAGTTAATCACATATTTTGTTGGAAAAATAAATGGAAGAAATGGTTGGATCTCTGTTTAATTTCAATATTTTATTACACATATATAGTATATAAATGATACTGTATATAGATGTAAACACTGAGGGCTGAGAGCCAAATGCATGTACAATGTAGTTAAAAGAAATTTAAGAATTGCTAAAAGTGTTTTGGAATATATGTTTGTACAATATATTACAGTTACACTGCATACTTGCTCTCTGTACACTTAAACAGTACCTAGTATAATAACTCCCTAATGTCGGTTTTCGCATGACCCAGCCTATACACACTTTTTCAATTAAAATCTACACAGGTATGCCCAAATTAAAGAGTGATCTTACAAACTACACTTAAAAAATGCTAAAAGAGACTCACGAGCATATTTTCTCTGGCAACAACAAATGAAAAGAGCAGTACTTAAAAGTGCAATGTTTGCTGGCCTGATACCAAGTGCCAAGACAAGAGCTGTCAGAAGGACAACCTGCAAGACTATTTGAAGAATAATATGAATTCAAACTTACACCCATCAGCGACAGAAAAAATAAGTCTGTCCACCTACCAGCTCACATTATAAAATATATTTAAAATATCTGTGAAATTGTGTAAAACAACTACATACAATAAAAAGGCTTTGAAGAGATAAGATTTTATGAAAATTCCAAACTTTTCTGAGTTGCTCGTATTTTTCTGCGATAAATACGGCCGCCGTTATACTTTTACAATATGTTTTTTGTATTCTTTCGCGCTGTGGTCAGTTTGAAGTGAAAAACTATGCTAATTATCTTATAAATAAGAGTTAGAAAAAATACTTTACTTTAGGAGGAACTGTCGAAGAGGACTGGATATAACGTCATTTTTTAGATTAACTTTTGTCGGCATTTGTAAATTGTCATGATTTTTCCCCAGAAAACATCGAGGGGACCCAAACAGAATACCTTTGATCTTTTTAAGACCGGCTCCTTCGGGCATGCGTAAGGTTTTGAAGGAAGGCTGGTAAAAAGATGACCACAATTTTTCGGGTTTACCCCCTGGCAAAAGTTGTCAGCTTTCTAAGCTTGTACGTACGTTTTGCCGTAATTCACCATTTTCACGATCGATATTAATTAAATATAAAATTTCATAAAAGTTATTAACCAAGAATGTCAAGTCAAATAACGGACACACCGTGGTCATAATGAATGTTTGAGATTAAAACCTGATTCACATACGTGGCAGATACTAAGGAGTTTGCGAAACCGACTTCAACTTTAACGTGCCTTGACCCAATCACGCCGAAGTTAATGTCGTTAGTTAAATGTAAGTTGCAAAACAAGAGGTGAACTTGAGTGTTAATTCAAGCATAACATCTATAAATACCTCAATGTGAGTCTCAAATTGAAATATAGGATTTAACTTATAATTTATTGACGAATAATGACACTTATTATCTTATAAAATTGTAATACATTTAATAGCTTTAATAAAAAGATTAGCAATATATTTGTATAAGTGTGTACATGCAATATTTAGATGTGTTTAGGTCGTACACACTTCACAAGGCCGGTATGCAGTACTTAAAACGTTCTGTGATGCAATTTACTTATTTCTGACATTCAAACGATGAATAAATCATTTGGTCGAATCGAAATGTTGAGTAAAACTTAAACACAAAAAACAAAGTTTGCAAGGATGTATTTGCCTGCGCATGCACTAAACTGTACTTTTGTCTGTTCAATATTATCGAAATACACATAATAATACATGTAAAATGGGCATATGTTAGTCAAACATGCATGTCAGAGTTATCGAAATTAACAGAAGTGGTAAATCATATAATGAGCCGAAAACGTTAAAGGCGAAAGAAAAAAAAATCGAAAATATATATTTTCTTGTTACCCACGTATTTAGTGTGTCAAAACTTATTTTGTGGTACCTTAATATGTCCTCTACCTATTTGGCAGCTCGGTTTTAAATTGGAATGCATCTGCTGAACAGGAAAAAGCGTTACTAGAGTTTTTTCGAGTAAGCAAATACATGAGTAATAGAAGTTTAAAAATGAATTGCCAACCGATAAAAGACATATTAGGGTACAACAATATAAACTGTTATGCCCTTCATACGTCGACAAGAGGAAAAACAGGTTTTCGAAAATGTTATTTTTAAGTGACCAGACCTCAGTCGAGTCCCTTTAAGTGTCGAAAGTTCCTTAAAGTAGTAAAATGCATGTTATCAAACTTTACATGTTTTCTCAGCTATGAATGCTTAACAAGTTTAATAATAATAATTATAATAATAATAATAATAATAATAATAATAATAATAATAATAATAATAATAATAATAATATTCTTATAAACTAACCATCTATACATTTTTATAAGCTAACAAGCACATGACTAGTCTACCTGGTATATGCAGGGCGACTGTCGGGGTACACTTATCCAGGTTTCTTCTCCCAGTCGTGCACTGTACGTAATACTCGTCCCCTCGCATCCACTTCGCAATTGTCAAAGTATTATTTCCAAACTGGACATAATTATTGGTCCTCTTATTTATCCAGTATATAACGTAGTTAGTTGGATAATCTTTTACACCTTCTGAAGGAAAAAATTCAAGAGTGGCACTCTCTCCTTGTTGTGAAAAGTTGGCCTGTCGTAACGTTCCGCATGACTCAGTGGGATTCGAACTGTCACAAGAACCTTATTCGCAAAACAGAGACATGAACTCAGTTAAGTTACAAAAGCATTACTGCATCATCTATGATAATTAAGTAGACTAACATAATGATATCGAACTACTACACACTATATATGGTAATTTTAAACTGTAACTAAAACAAAGTATTTTTTCTAAAAGGATCAAAATTCAATATAACAAAACAGCACGACAATAAATATAAATAATGTAAATCATATTTAAGAACACTATTTTAGTATATCTTTAAATGCTTTAACACCAAGTACCTCATATTTGCTAATTTTCCTTATTCAATAAATACTTTGTATGAATCATTGTAAAATGGTTTCTGCAAATAACTAAAGGTATCATAACATTTATTGTATACGTATTAAGCGATAACTAGTTTTCAGAACTACATGTACACTCTTATTTGACACAATTACCTTCATCCAATGTTTCCCATTTACATAGTTTTACAAAGAATTAATGTTTGTATTTTACATTAATGCATTAATAAAGACTATGGGCTAACTGTGTACCTGGTGTGTGCAACGTTCTCTCGGTGGCTTTTTTATGTCCACACCCTTCATCATAGGAATAAACTAGCACCTTTGTTGGTTTTTGACGGATGACTCCCTTTGAGATATTAAACACCCCTTTACTTGAATCAACCACACACTCACTAGTTGGATCAGTTTTGGAACAAAGTATATCATCAACGGATGGGTTTGAGAAGCGTAAGTTGAAATATTTAGCCGCACTGAAGTTATTCGGTTTGAAGACAATGTTGAGTTCCCCACGCTTCTTCGGCAAAAGTACACGAACATCTCCGTCACAAGGGGAGAGAACACCTGCTCGGGCTATAGCACAAACAACGCATATGAGGCATATGTAACAAATTTAAATTTAGGCGTGCCGTGCGATTTTCGACCTAGTGGTCAATGCTTGTCATTTTACTTGTGCACTTATTATGAAAATTTTATTTAATTTCCCTTTAAAATAAACTTATACCGATCCGTTCATTTTTATTTTTTAAATATGCACTTTAGCAACATCTACAAAAAAAACGCGCGCTTGACGTCGACGTTAGTTTTATTGTCTGTAAATAGGACACACTGCGATGCTATAGTGCTTTCGATTTACCGATATAGAGTAGAGCCATAGGTATTAATATGGGAGTGTCATGTTAAACGATGTCTCCGTAATTAGTCCCCTTCCTGTGTTCACACCGGTGGGGACTATAGGTTTGCAATCCGTCCGTCCGTCAGTCAGTCTGTCAGTCCGTCTGTCCGCTAAAAATCTAGATCCTTTGATAGCTCAAAGCTAGGCGCATGAAACTTTGTACGTTAATAGGTAGCAATGTGTAGAAGATGCACGCGCATATGCACTTGAAGGTCAATGTCACAACATGACCATAAAGCAAACTCGTGTCCGCCCCATAAGTTGGTTATTTGAAGTTTGATTTGACAAATATTTCACAAGAATGATCACCATATTAAGACGACTTGTCGCGAACAAATTTGGGTCGATACCTTGGAGGTCAAGGTCACAGCATGACCTTTCAGCAAAATCGTGTCCGGCCCATAACTTGGATATTTAAATTGGGATTTACAACTATTTCACAGAACTGATCACCATATTGATACGACGTGTCGCGCACAACATTTGGGTCGCTACCTTAAAGGTCAAGGTCACCGCATGACCTTCCAGCAAAATCGTGTCTGGCCCATTTGTCCGTCTGTTAAACTGTTTGTTGAAATCCGGAGCATGCTATAACTTAAAAGTTATATGTCCATTTTGTACATCGTTATTATACTTTTCTATCTGGAAGTTGAATTCATTATCAATGGCAATAACCAGGAGCTTATGGGACCGGTAGGGGACAACTGTATTGCCCAATAATATCAAATGCTTGTCATTTAAGCAATGCACCATGTGTTAAACAATGACAGCAAAATTGGAAGCATTTGTCTAAAGTTAACAAGAACAGAATAAAAAAAATCTACCATTAATTGTGTAGGTTGACCAGTGCCTCTCCTGGCACACGACATGTACTCATCAGAAAAGTTCACTTTAATAGTTTTATTTTACTTCGTTACAACTTCGCTTAAGACAAGCAAGACGCGCATGAAACAAGTTTTGACGTTAACTTAGGACGTTTATTTTCACAAACAACGTCATTTGACATCTAGTTGGAAAATCACATAGCACGCTCCAGTAATACATTTAAAACCAAAGACAGTGTAACAGTTTGGCTAATCAGATTTGTGCGGAGCAAACACTAGTACGTGAGAATTTGGCATGGACTAATTTAAATGTGTGGTGCATTGCTTTATTTTTGTGCGAATGATATGGTCATATTTGAGGGAGTTTTGTTGAAAGTATTAGGAAAATATTCATAACTTTAAAAAAGTAACCCTCTGTTTTCAAAGGCACTAACATGTGTAGTGTGTATAATTGTCTCAATTCGCTTCATAATCATTAATATAAATTCGTCTTCATTATATCTGCTATAAGTTATACTTAACTTATGTCAAATTAGAATAACTACAAACATGACCACGTGTTTTATGTTATAAGACATATTGTAAATTTAATAGCGTAAATATGAGGTTACCGTTTTTCACTAGTCACTCTATTTTATTAACACCACATACAAAATGTTAGACGAGCAAACCACATGTTGTCATATTAAAACAATACTACAGTCATGTTTTGTTCTGCAAGAAATGGCGGCAAGGTGAGCGAAATAAGATGAGCCTTTTGATCGTTTCTGGCATCAAACAATCTTTACTTGTCGGCCGGTGCTCCACCCCTCCTCCTAATCTGCTCGTGCATTAGACACGTTCTTTTTCGTACTCATTGTGACATAAAACACCTTTAACGCTGCTTTAATGTTCTTTTAAAAAACAATACATTTTCCCTTTGTATAAAACCCAAGACCTACTCACCATAATACAACAAGAACAAGAGGGCACATATACTCCAAGTTCCATGTCCCACCATGGTTAACACCAACGTCAGCTATGTTAGACACGAGGAAAAGATGACACTACGTTAATTAAAGCTGCACAAGTTCACTGCAAAACGTCCACTAGACAGCAGGAGGAAGATGGTCTACGGGACACTTGATGAGCTAAGAAAATACAAATATCCTTGTTTACATTGAATACTACACACTCTGTGGACAATCAGATTAAGCTTTATGTTTAACTTCCTGTCGCTGTATTTCGGACATTTAATAATAGACTAGAATACACGGACCGTTAAACAGAGGGCTTGCCTTCTTCTTTGAATGTTGTTGTTAATATATATTACAATATATAAAAAACGTTAAATAACTTATAACAACATAACCAAAGCCTCAAACACGATCAGCGCAATACATTTTAAATATAAAGTTATTTCTTATTTATTATAGGATGTTTGGAATATTCTCATGTAGGTACAAGTGCGGGTTTATCAACAATCGTTATCACGTGGTTTGTAGACGTGATCCTGCTGCTTAAAGGCGACCTTCAGCTCGCTTCATGCCCTCTTAACAATCGGAAGGTCAAGTCGCTGTTCCACGGCCACACAATCAACGGCTGATCAGTTTGCTATTGTTTGCTGTTATTATGCTCAATTATCTGTACCAACCTCTGTTTGTTGTTCATGTAGCATAAACCCAGAATAATGACACTAGTACGTTCTAAAGTCTAAAGTTTATTAATTACTTGAACATGTATAAAGGATTGTTAGAACTTGAACAATTTTATAATGGATACGAGATGAAAAACAGGACAATATTCAAAACCACAAGAAAACATATTTAATATGTGAAGTTACTTGTTTTGCTTTAATTTTTCTGTTGTAGTTGTTTTTATAAAATCCGGTATCATTATTTTTTAGCACATTTCGCTCTCGCATAGTTATACAATTTAATGTTTTAAAATTAATCATTTAAAAATGAATTGTTGAGATCGCATAATTCATACAAAATGTCTATAAAAACTAAAACTTTTTTATGATGTGGCAACAACAGCTTATTGCCCAAAATGGTAATTTGTTTATGTTAAAAACACAAGCAATCATGTTGAAACAAAATAAGTAAACTATTGTTTTTGTCATCTCAAAAGTACCAATTTTCGTTATCAAACACAATATTTACTGGTCATTTTTTAGCAAAAGCAATAGGTTTAACGCTGTCGGGCAGAACGTTGAATACACGTTGTAGCCAGTTTGAACTTCATACTGTACCACATTTCATAGGTAATGATTTGCACCTGATTTCCCCAGGTTATGATTTGCACCTAATTTCTTCAGGTTATGGTTTGCACATGATTTCGCCAGGTTATGATTTGCACCTGATTTCGCAAGGTTATCAATTACACCAGATTTCGACAGGTTATGATTTTCACCTGATTTCCCCAGGTTATTTGCACCTGATTTCCCCAGGTTATGGTTTGCACCTGATCTTGCCAGGGTTTCTGGCACATGATTTCCACATGTTATAGTTTGCACCTGAATTTTGTCTTGTTTTCGATGGGCAATTTGGAATGAAACTGTGAGGTTATTTCCGCCAAGCTAGACCTGTATGGCCATATTGATTAAAAAGATTGGAAAAAATAATATTCTTTTTAAATGTAATGACGTACAAACCCCTAATAGTTTTGTTGTGTAAGTAAACAATTGTTTTGAAAAGCTAAAATAATTTTCTATTTTCAAAATGGTTAATTAATTGTTGTACATTTCAAAATGTTAACCCACACTGATTGTAGAAGTACATGTGGTTGAATACGTTAGTAAACTGGCTGTGGTTTGTGTACATACTGATTGTGACAGTGGGACAGTAGAACATCAACATTAATCTATTAAACGGTAAATTTGTATGTATTTCCATTTCAACTAATTTTGTCACTTAATACACCCTAAAGTGTTCTCCGTTAGTGTATTCAGTTTAAAAGTTAATTTTTTAAAGTACTTATGGAGTTGGATCGCATGAACTATATTGTTTTGGCTGATAAATGATTAATTAATGTTATGATTTTTACTAAGATATGGTACTTTTGAGATGAAAAACCAATATTTTACTTAATATTTGGTGTCAACACGATAACTGGTTTATAAACATGAACAATCGACTGATTATTGCATTTAGCTCTGGTTCTCCCCCTTAATATTGATGTTTACCTCGCATATAAAACCTTACAGTTTATGTCTTGAAGATATTTCAAGTAGACATGCATGTTTGTATCATGAATTTTACTAGATTACACAAATTGATATACTTAACATAGAAATATCTACTTATTTTAGCCAGCGGCAACAATACATCTAGATCAAACTTTTAAGTACACCACTTGATTGAACTATATGGTATTGGTATTGCTCCTACACTCTGACTATAATAAACATTATTATATATCTGTAAATCAAAAGTAAGGAGCGGTCAAACAAAGGATCCGCAAATAACAACAAACTATTGTATATGAGTACAAATAAGAATTTACTAACTAAAGAAGAATATTAAAACAAACAATTGATACATAAATATGAGTGTATTGTGGCTATAATAAACGCAGCAGACTTTCATTTTGGAGTATATTTCTTTCGTTCGTTTTCCATTCTACAATCATTTGCATAAAAGGCACTCTACACACGTCGATTAAATGCATAACAATATACAAACACATTCAAAGACACTGTAACGTAAGACATTCCTTCAAACACATCCGGTCCACTAAATGTTCTCATTGATGAATTTTGGTGTGTTGAAACGCCGACAACGATTTCTGCCATGACAGTACTGTTTTTAGATAACATATTTTTTATGATGCAAAGCTACGTTAAAAATTCAAAGTTTGTTGCATAATCAAAAATATGTACATGCATGCTCTAAATTTACATTGACCACAAGTCATGTCTTTTTTCTACTTTACAGAAACATTGTCGGGAACACATTTAATCTGCGTGAATCGTTCTCAGCTGAAGTTTAAATATACAGGAAGCTATCAGGGACACGTTCAAATAAAAGAAACGAAAGACAATATACAAACATTTGAGACTAGATTTTGCGTGTTGTAAACACATAATGTTGTTTGGTTAAAATGATAATATATCCAAAACCTCGCATACAAAATCGAAATATAGCATCTCTAGTTGCTAGTCGTCGTTTCCGGTGAGTGTGTTCACATCGACTTCCTCGTCTGGTTGGTTCACGTACACTGCTTGTGATTTCTCAATGCGACCCAACGCATCGTAATGTACTAAACAGAAAAGGCAAACACCGTTTGCGTTATTTTCGTCAAGGCCGTTCTAATTTCGTTATCGTAAAAACGATCAAATTTTTCATAAAATCTGCCATTTTGGACAAATAATTTCCTGTCTTAACTAGAAACATCAATTATAATGTATTTCGTAAAGACTTAATAGTATAACTTTATACACTTTTGTTTTATAGACTTAATTGACCTATTTAAATTAATCTTTATCAAAATAACAAAAACATGTTGAAGGAGATAAAGTAGATGTACATTTATTTATGTGTGTCAGTTACGTTTTGTGTGATAATTTACCGGAGACTGAAGGCCCTCGCAATTTTTCGTAGGGACCACTGATTCCTCCCTTAGCTGCCTCGTCCGACTTTTGACGTCCGCTGATCCCTTTATCTGATAGCTTGCCTGCTGTCGGGACGGCCGCTACCAGAACTGTAGTATTTTGCACGTACGTGTAATTGATAAACAAAGAAACTCCACAAATTATACGACCTTTGTTGTTTTTGTTTCTAACCGAATGGATTTATTATACAATTTAAGAGATGTAATCAATATTTTAAAATGTTTCAAACTTCAAGAACTGCGCACACATACATCATTTTACATCTATAGAAAAAGGCAGATTCAAGCAATGAAACGAACAGATATTCAATTACATGAAACAAGAAGAAAATCACCAGCGTTGTTTTACCTTCATCCTCTGGTATGTATGCATACTCATGCACCTCACTGTTAGGCCGGACTGTCGGTACGCTCTGGGATGTCCCCACATTGTGTACCTCACTGGCAGCAATGGAAGAGGTTGTTTGGTGTGATGGCCGCCTACAAAACGGTGATATTCGTTGCATAACAACGAATCAAACATTAATTAATGCTACATGTAGTTATAAAATCGTAAAAACACATTCAGTGCATCTTAGTTCACATTAGAGCTTGTCAAAGAATGTGTCGAATATACACTCCCGCACCTTTGATACAGGATTACATTGTAACTGAAAAATAGGAGAAGCAGAACACAGAGTTAACTAATTTTGGCTACAAAGCGTCTTGCACTTAACCATAGGACATGGCTACACACAATTTGCGATTGCCACAACGAAGTTTCCACAAAAATGTTGCATTTTAAAAATATCATCAATATAAGGGATCTATCATTAACAAGTGTAGATAAACATTCTGTTAGGACAATAAATACTTTAAGTGCTGTTACTAAGGACACAGTTACATTACTGAACATATTTTAATGGAAAAGGGGCAATACCACTGTTAGTATAAAAATCTCTAAGCACATGAACTGCTTATTATGCATTAATTAGTGGCAAATACCCAAGTGCGCACGCAGACATGCTGACAAGCATTTAAATTTAATTTTATGGCTCTTACCTAGATAATATAAAAAAGGTAACGAACAACACGAGTCTACAACTGGTTAGCGTTCAATAATCAGGACATCTAATTATGATCCTACATTTGTATTAAATACTGTACATGCCCATCCTTTTACACAGTTGTCCAAAATTACAAGCGTGCAAGTTTTCCTGAAAATGTTGTCTGTTCTAGCACTCATGTTGTTTTGTTACTTGTGACACAAGTTCAAAACGGTTTACATTTTCGTTTATTAAAGGACATGTATCAGTCAATATGAAATGGATGTGCGCTTAAAAATATTCAGGTCCTCGAGATTACATGATGACAAGTAAGATTTGCGGCTTGAGCACATGTTCTTCTTCTCCCCCCCTTCTTCTTCTTCTTCTTCTTCTTCTTCTTATTTTTATTTTGTTAAATGACAAACAATAGTTAAAATGAAATTGTAATTATGAGGCGCAACACTCAATCCACATTGCCCGCTATCACAAATGAACCATATTGTGAACACCGATATTATTTCATAAGAAAAAACTACTTGATTATTTGACACAATTATCAAAAACACATTAGAAATATAACATGTAAATGTTTTTGCATTTGACTAATGTAATACTTTAAAATAAGGGTTTGCAATCATTTAAATATATAAAGATACACATTCACTAGCGGATCCCGATCCCAAACGGCCGCAAACCTGAGATTTGTGTATGCCCCAAACGCTAAATATCCTCAATTTTTTTTTATCGCCCGATTCGCTCGAGATTCATTATAAAAACTTTGTCATAATAATATGACAAAACATGCTGAAAAGATGACTTATACTTCAACCGTCAACACTTTCAATGCTTTTCTATCCCCCCCCTCCGTTGATAAATTTTACGCCCCAAAAGTCAAATCCTCGATCCGCCACTGACACTGACAAGACGCATTCTATATCATTTATATATCTAATGCATCAACCACTGAGTAAATGTGGAAGTTGACAAAAGGTTAATACTTGTACTTGTAAATAAATGCAATATTTCTCCATAAACTCAAGAGCAGAACCAATTTAAAACATTTACCTTCCTTTTGCAGCGTACAGAATACAGGCAATCACTGTGATAACAAACATAACACCAGCAGTCACAGACAAGCCAACTATAGTTTGTTGATTTCCGCCGTCTGGTTGAGGTTCTACATTTGATAAAGATTTTTTACGATTTTCCAAATCAACATGAAGCTGCATATAACAAACACATAAGCCGAAATACACAGAATATAATTTTATTACATATAGGTGACACATGAGAAGCTTGATTGGCTAGAGTACAATTGGCATTGTAAATAAATTATTGCTAATTACAGAAAATGATCAAGTGTATTCAGATGCTCTTTGACAATAATGTAAGATACTAAATCTATTGACCTCATTTAATATGACAATTACTTAGATCAAAACAGGATAACAAACCAGGACAGGATATGTCATTCTATGTAATTATTTCAACTTAACATTTTCATTCCAAAAATATATGTTGTAAACAGCTCTCCAATTATATTTCTGAAATACAGACGCGTAGTGCCGGACTTTTCCAAACGAAATAAGACATGTAACGCACCTTCTACAAACATTTATCTCTTTTACCGCCTTTGCGCCAGGTAATATTGAACAAAGGTTTGAACACGTGTTTCTCAAAATAACCTGAGGACAAACCCATCATAAAATGGCGACAGCGGTATACAGTAAAGCAAGTACTATGAAATATGCATTTATATTTACCTTTTCCTTCAAATGCTATGGTATTCTCAGCATATCCAAACGAGTTTCGTGCAGAGCAGGTATAACTGATTTGTTGTCCCACGCTAACATTGCCAACCACTAAAGGACAAGACTCACTCGTGATGCAAACCTTAACCTCCTTCCCACCAGTACTCCATGTAACATTGGACAAAGGTCGGCTGTCAGCATGACAGTCTATGTTAGCCGTGTTGCCATCAGAAATGTGAGTTTCGATGGGCGGAATGTTTACTGATGGGGCATCTGTGAATCCATTTTAATAGATAAGGGATAGTAATATATGTACGCATATGATGTATTTTAATTAAAGTGCGGCTGGTTTTGTATAATTTTTCAAAAACAAGAACAGATATATTAAAAAATCGTCGTTGCGTGTATGACTACTAGATAATAGAAATTAAGGTTGCATTAATGTTTTGGTAATAGTTTGAAACTGCCAAATTATGCTCGTGTACTTGAAACATTTAATATTTTAACCATGACTGTTTAGGCATTCGCATTGAAAAAAAAGAAGGACTATTTTATGGGTTATTACAGCAATATACTACGTTAAATGAAATAATGTCAAAAGTAGTTGTACGCGTGG
>Ga0224511_10000989_pt1 | contig 15956 bp, 11 predicted proteins | sample SF_May12_sed_USG_2_FD_169988 | JGI IMG/M metagenome (GOLD analysis project Ga0224511, IMG submission 169988) | Sediment microbial communities from San Francisco Bay, California, United States - SF_May12_sed_USGS_8_1 | ecosystem: Environmental > Aquatic > Marine > Sediment | place: USA...
TTTGTCGGTCAGCCTATGTACGCTGAATAACTAATAGTGTTGACCTACGTCAATGGTCGAGTATTACATTAGTAACTATGAGTATTTAAGAGCTAGCACAGCATGTGTTAGTCAGTCATTACAATCAGACTCCCAGAGCCACCATGGCATATGCCTGGTCGGTCTCTTGGCTTGCGCATTTAACGTTAACATGTGGACATTTGTTGCAATGCATATGGAACTGAAATAAATAATTTGTAACCACCAAAATGTGTTGTCGTGTCATTACATTACACCGCCTCGGTTTTATTGAAGCTGTTCATCGGTAGTAATGAATGATGCCACACCACTAGCGCATGAGCAGAACTCCATTTTCAAATGTAAACAACATACATGCACACTACTGAGCAGTACATCTAAATTAAATGTTCATGTAAACTATCAAAATATGGTGTATAATTATTTTCTATGCCATACATACTTGATATATCTTGTTGTATTTTACCATTACTGCTCATGCACTTGCATTGAAACAAGAAGGAATTTTTATGTGGGTTATTACCGCGAAATACCACGTTTGGTGAAAAGGCGTAAATCTTGGTTACCTTACGTCAGTGATTGATCACATAAAGCTACGCGACAGAAAATAGTACGGTTATAAATCAACTGTCGTCAATGATTTTTTATGGCAGAATCAAAATACTTGATGGCAAGCATCGGAACACAAAGCAGTTGGTTATTGCTGCAATATTCAACGCTTATTCGTAAATTCGTTCTTAATTAAACAAAAATGTAAATATGTGTGGCTTGCGTAAAACCACTAGGTAGAACTAAAAGTATATTTTTATACATGACATGGTTTAGTGCACTGCAAATTAAAAATGAAATGTTTATACTGCACAAACACCCTATATATAAGACAAGGAATAAACCATTATACATTAAGTACACAGCAGACTTAGTGTACTCTGGTTATTTTTTTATTTCCACCCCGTATGTTATTACCGCAATATACCACGCGCAGAGTTTAATTTAACGTGATTGACGTGCTCCTGGTACCCTTAACAGTAATGAGTAACAGTTAAACATCGCAATTCCTTTTTACATTTATTTGCTTTTGTCACTTTTATGGAACACTCATTCCGATTTAAGCGTATTATAGATTTATAATGCTTATATGCATATTTTTATTTTATAACAAAATTTTACGTTATTTTGGATCATCGCTGGTATTTTGAACTTTTTCCAGGTTTGTATCCGTGTTTGTTTTAAGGCATAATATGTGCCGAAAACTAATCGCCAATGAACTTTGAAATTTAAAATAAATATAACATCTGCGGCCGTATCGCCTTTCATATACTTAATTAAAACGTGCCGGTGTACGCATGAGAACTAAAGTTGTTAGATGAACATTCTCCACAGGTGTAAAAAATATAATAATTCTCCAAAGCAACTTTAATTACTGCTAGAAGCTTTTTTCTCATTTATTAAAAATGGCGTATACATACATGCATATGAAGTATAGTTATTATTAACAATAAAAGAAGGAAACAAAACATGTATCCACATACACAATTTTGTATATCATCAATCTGTTATGTTTAAATTTCGATTATACTAATATAGTGATGTTTACCAAATAATATGGTAACAATAATAGCACAGCAATTATAAAAGTGTTATAAAAGTGTCTGAATATTCAATGAAAGGACTTAAAAAGAATATATCAAAAGGGCATGGTACGGTTTAATGTGTCAAGTGATTTAATCATGTAAAATATTATTAAGCTTTTTATATTTCGTTTCGTGGGTGTGAAGTGTATTGGTTAATTGCAATTTGTTTTTCTATCTGTTGGAAGCTTTGATCACTATTATTCATGATCATTTCATTTAAAGAAATGACACCGTAAGTGGTCTTTACAAAACATATGATAAATGTTTACGTTAAGGTTAATCATCTTAATTCTTAAAAGAGAAGTTACTTTGCCACGGTAGAATGAGTAAAGTCAACCTAAACAGAGTTCTTTAGTTCAAGCCACATTTTACGAGTTATAAACATATCAAACACCTTACGTGAGAAAGATGTACTAACAGCAAAATTCAAGACATAGCTGAATGTCCAATAACAATCACCTTATGTAAATGTGGTCACTCCATTTTATTAAATATTTTAATGACCTTGTATTACCATTCAAAATAATCTATTATGGTAAGCGAAAAGAAATAATATAAATGGAAGAGATGTTCATAACCATCAAAAGAACACTTTTAATGCTGTGATATTTTTCATATTCACATGTAAAGCATAGCGTGTTTCCTTTGTTATGTTATAAGATGTAACTGACTCAGAAATATTCTGATTAGATGAACTGAGTGTTAACATCTTGTTGAAAATGCTGTTCAAGCTATATATCTGAAAAAGGGATCAATACCAAAACATATAATTGCGTTGGTAATGCTTGCATAAAGGATATACACAATGAACAAATAATGAAGATATAACAAGTAGTTTTATTTATTATAGATTTATAAATGCAGTTTACAAAATTTGACAACATTTTTAAGCTTAAACATGACCAAAATTAAGGTTCGTTTCTTATTAACAATTAAACACGGACCGGACGAATGTCTGTCATGAAAATAAATTAAAATAAATGTCTCTCTTCTGTAGTTGGTCAGCTTTTCAAGCTGCAAATGAGTCTTGTTTAACAATCTGTTTCTTACACGCGTAAACATAACTAAACATTTTAACTGGCAAGAAATACAAACAGCGTCATAACATGACATGTGAAACGGTATATATTGCATGCAAATAGTTGTGAATAAAATTATTATTTTAAGATATGAAAACCTATCGCACTCGTGTTTTAAATTCATTTTATGTTCTCTTCTATATGCATGCATATGTTACATAATATTCAAATATGTACTTAGTTAAAATGTACAATTAGAAATATACAGAAATACAGAAAACATAAAAAAGAAGAAAAACACACGTCCACTAGAGATCACTTCGTGTCTGCCTAACAGCACGGTCTTTTTAGCTTGTGACTCAAGTTTTCATTTAAGATTTCCAACCAAAAACACATGATTGACTTTAGCTGATTGTACTGTTTTGCATTTTGGGAAAGCAAAACATGCGGTTGTATATGGCCAACATTTGTATTAATGTTTATTTTTCTCAACTTTTAGACAGTGATAAAAATGAGGTTTATCGCCTTACCAGCTGCCTATGGAAATAAGTATTCATAACTCTTTTAACAGTAACTAAAAGTAAAGTAAATCAAGTTTTTTAAAAAATCCTTCTCTCGGTTTTATTATAACTAATCCCTCAGACCAATTACGTTGGTATGGGTACCCTATATGCAGATGGCGTGTAGTCAAGTTTTGCTTTTGACCCTGATCCTTGGAATGTAGATGAAACACGTTTTCATGGGAATCCTGCGTCAGGGCGATGCTCTGACATAACAGCTTTAAACACACATGTATTAATGTTTAAATGTTAAATAGCTTCACTTGTTTGTAGATGTTTCCGGATCAAGTCTTCCTTTAGGTCTCAGATGAAGGAAAAACACACTTGTATTATGCACATATATAGGCCTCGGACGTTTTGACTTATATATTATTTATTTATTTAGTACGTACTTAATTGTTTGTATCTCTCGTACAAGTCAAAGATGCATTGCCGTAAAGCATCTATATGTGCCCTCGTCACCATGTTGTATTCACTGTCTGTATTTTCTGTCCTTGGACTCTGGACATATGTGTTGTGCTCTGCAATGCGTTCTTTGATCAAGTTGAGCAATCTACGATGCTGCATAATTTCAGATGTAGTCAAATCTGGTTTAGCGGGATACATGTATAAGGTTGTTGACTTTGGTGTCTGGGCTGTCGAGGTTGTCACCTTAGCTACCTTGGGGTACACTGCTCGAGATTCTTCAAGATTGGCACTCTTGCTCTTCAAAAAGGCAGATGAAGTGCGACTTCTTCCAACTGGTAATGGACGATTGACGATGGAGTTTTCAGCAGCAGAGACAGGGCGTGTATGGTATCTGGGTGAATTTGTTTCAAGATGTCCTTGCCTCTGGGTGGCCGAGCGCATTTCAGCAGATCGGGCATTTGGTTCCCTGTAGGTTGGTTCACCAGGACAATGATAGACATCCTTAACTTTAGTATGCTGTTCTAGTGTTGTTTTGATATTCGACGAAATATTTGGTTGTTGATAATTATGGACTAAATTTTCTGGCATTCTGCTGGATGACTGTAAAAATGGAAAGCACAACATTTAGTGAATACATGATAATTATTTAAATACCAAAAATATAAGAGAAACAAGTATTTACAGTGTATTTCTCTTTATTTATTATTGTTATTTAAATGCTTATGTATGGTTCCTGTTTGTTAGTTGGAGAACGATGGTTTTATATTTTAACTGGTATTAGTTCTGAACCAGTTTAGACAATTGTATGGCAGGCGGTTGTGCACGTTATGCTAGTTACGTTTAGGCTGGCCATTGACTTGTGTCAACATTCAATGTACCTTGGTTATACGACTGTCGTTTGGCAAAACACCGACATCAGGCCCGTCAGCAGATTGGGCATTATCATCGTACATCCGACGTGGAACGGATACAGAGCGTGTATGGTATCCGGCAGGATTTGTTTGACTCTGTCTTTGTCCGTCATTGACAGAACGCACTGATGCATATCGGGAACTTTGTTCCATGTGGGTTTGTACACCAGGACGATAATAGTAGTCATCGACTTTGGCGTGCTGGCTAAATGCTGTTTTGACATTCGATGAAATATTTGGTTGCTGATATACCTGGGCTACATTTTCTGGCCTTGTGCTGGTCGACTGTTGAAAAGGAAAATACAACATTTATTGTATACAAGATGACTATTTAAATACCAAACATATCACAGAAAATCTATTTGCGGTGTACTTCTATGTATTGATTATTTTTATTCAAATGCCTATGCATGGTACCTGTTTATACGTTGGAAAACGATGGTTTCATATTTTAACTAATAATTTTATTAGTTCTGAATCAAGTAAGAAGATATCAGTCACTGGCATGCGTATGTGCACGTTATGCTTGTTACGTCTAGGCTGCTCACTGAAACTTGTGACAACATTCAAATTACCGTTGTTGGACGACTGGCGGTTGGCGATACACCGGGATACGGTTGTCGGTCCAGGCCTCGACTCCACATGTCATCTTTATCAGGTGTGTCAACAGACTGGACATCGTCATCGTACATCCAACGTGGAACAGACACTTTGTGTGTATTATATCCGGTGCGATTGGTTTGACTTTGTCGGTGTCCATCAACGGCCGAACATATTGCAGCAGATTGGACATTTTGTTCCCTGTACCTGTGGGTTGACTCATCAGGACGACGGTGGGTCTCCTCCACAATGGCCTTCTGCCTTAATGTTGTTTTGGCTTTCGATGAAATATATAGTTCACGAGTTGCCTGTATAAAATCTTCAGGTTGTGTGCTGACATACTGCAAAAATTAAAATACACAAAGTATTACGCATACAATGAGTGCAATGTTCTTAAACACCATAATGAAGATACATGAAAACGAACATATAATTTATAAAAATGATCCAGCGTTTTTTTGGCTTGGGTTTCTGAATGTCAGTTTTAGAGATAGCTATACTAGAATATACTAAGAAAACAATGATGTACTGATGGGTGCAATAAATATTTATTGGAAATTAAAACATGTCAGACAAATGCAAACCTTGTAATGGTCCCCGGACGTTCTACGTGATGCCGTGCCGTCACGTTCAGGCCAGGCAGCACCCGGTTTACTGTGCCAACATCCTCTGGGATCTCCTCGTACACGTATAGACACACCTCCATTTTTTGTCGTCATCTTCTGTAGTGGTATCCCTCTGACAACATTAACTTGTATTCTGTCCAGTTTTCCTAGCCGTTCTAGATGTTTAGCAACCCAGAGGCGTCTGTTGTCGGCAGAAAACCATTTAAAAGTGGTCCCAAAACTATTGGGTACATATTCCCTCGCCACCGATATCATAGGAAGCTTTTCGAATGTGCATCTGCAAAAAAGTACACGGGTTTGTATTTGCTTTACCCCGATATATAGATTTGAACTGTTGTTTAATAAACATGTGGTCAAAAGTTTATTATGACGAGCTTTAATCAAATGGTTATAATAATTCAGACATGCAGTAGTCGTTAAATGTGGATTGTGTTGCTGTGAGCACGAAACTGCGCATCGCAAGGCCAATGGTTCGGGCCACACCATAGGCGTAATTTTGCACCGTTATACTTAAGTCTGAATGCGCTTAATTGAAACACACCTTTGCAGCAATACAAAAAAATCACAAACCTAGGAACATTTAAGAATATGACATTATAAGATAAATCACCAGGCCGCTTTTTACCATTTTGGATTATTTTAATTTTGAAACAAGATTTACAGTTAACACTATTCATATTAAGGGGAAATAAACATAATTATGAGAAATAACTTTCCTTTTCATTTTCAATAAGACGTATATAATTTCTGTAAGGGTGTTTTAAAAACCTACACGCTTAAAAAGTCCAATTAAAAAATTAGACATATTATTTTGTGTTAATTAAACAAAATTGTATAACAAAAGTTTTCCCTTTCATCAGTTTAGTTGTACCTTACATCTAAACAAGGTACGGATTGACGAATTCATATACGGTCATGGTAAGAATTTATGGAGTTAATTTCAGGCGAACACACAGAGTCTGGATATTACCTCGTTGTTTAAAGACTTACATTCCAACTTTTTAAACCCAGCGTTACATAGGATGAAGCTTAACATTTCCTTCTTTAAAAGAGGCTTTTTACGATCAAAAGTGTTTGGGCTCTTCTTACACTTATGATCATTACATTTATAACAATTTATAATGTGTGCTTTCTACCACGCTCTTTGTTACATGATGTACAGAACGTGTTGAAGGGAAACTACTCTGTGCTTAACTTTATGTTACATGTAAGAGTTGTTGATGTTGTTAAACTGGTCATGTTATATATTCAGTTTAACTTCGTTTGAAGCTTGGGTGTGAATGAAGCAAGCAGTAAACTCTAACACGTGTCAAATGTCTACTGAAACGGCCAGACTTCAATAATTTATAACTACAATGCTGTACATGAGTGATTGTTTTCATCCAACTAGTTATTTTAAAAGATTTTAAAGGACGTTTTAAGTAACTTTGATTTGAATGTTACGGCTACTTTATATAACAGTCCGCTTATAAGAAACTCATCAGCACCAGGAAAGTATGTTCCTTATAACCGGAGTTGCTTATAAACGTATAACAAACTAGCTCCCTGTAAGCGAAGTTTGCAAAACAAACCAATCTGTATATGAAACTCGAGTTATACACATGTATTGGCTAAATTTACTTGTTTGCATTGGTTTCCCAACTTTGTATAAATAGATTGTAAAGTCAAAACATCCATGCAATAGATCTAGACAATACCGGCTGTACATTTACATATGTATTCATTCAACACACAGTCAATGCTTTATTCATGGTCTGATGGTAATCAAAGAACTTCTATTTGTTTACTCCAATTGTATTATGTCAAACAATACCATTTGTCTTTTTCGAAAAAGAATGTTCATAAATATCATGCTTAAAGTGTAAATAACATAATAGACATGTTTAATATAATTCGAATTTGGTCTGGTTTTCACCCTGTTCTTTCTTTTATTTCATTGTTTAATCTTTTTGAAGCGTAATACTTATTTTTTGTAGTTGTTTTTCGAATGGCAGAGGCCGTTTATCGCCAAACATATGCAGTCTGATAAAGAACATACATGAACATGAGTCATTTTATTTTCTGAAAACAAAAGAGTTATTTTGATTAAAAGTTAAATAATAAGTTATGAAATACGAAAGAGATGATTAAAGTCGGAATCATAATTTTATAAACTTGATTTGTACAATCATGTAATATATTTTGTCAATATTATGTCAGCTAACGTTTCACATTATTTCTATGTGTTATGTTTATACGCATTAATGCCCGAAATGGTTTAATAAAACAAGACATACAAACTTACAAATAAAGCACTTAAGAGAGATCAAAAAAAGTATATGTATACATAGCAAACGGATAATGAAACTATTGATTAAAAATGCGACCATTTACATGTTTTCACCGTCGTTCATATCTACGGAATTGTGTAAAAAATTGTTAATAAGAATACTCGGCGAATAAACATTTTGACGATAAGAAACAGTATTACATTAAACCCCACATTAGAATATATCACGAGAAGTCTTAGTCTGCTTGAAATTATTTAGATTAAACTTGTTCAGAACTTACAATGTACTAACTAAGTGTTAAGATATTACTTGATTAGAGTTTACTAACGATCAATCGTTTTATCAAATGGCGGCGATATAGTGTAATTTTTCATTATCTCTCCTTAACTCACCTGCCTTCACAAATGTCATCCAGAGTATCTCCAATATATTTATAACTATGTTGAGATTTTCGATCAAACTTATTGTTTATAGAGTCTTGAGAATAAAATATTTCAGATGGTCTTAGTAGCGACATATTTACAAAAATTATCACAGACAACGTTCTTGTCTAGCATGCATATCCTTTCATTACCTATATCAATATTTTTTATTTGAATGCCTTTAATTAGAAATTACGTGCACTGGTTTCCCAAAGTTTATATTTCGAGATATCAGCTTACCGGTTATCTGTTTTCCGAAAACGAATTTTATGAACTTCATATTCATGCATAAATTGACATGTGTTAAACATATGTAAGCATACATGTATGTTGGCAAATTAAAAACAACATTAGTTTTAATCGAGTTTGTCTGATTATGTCAATAATTTGATTCAACATCATAAAAGTCTCAGGAAACTGACTAGCCATGTCCAGAAGACAAAGGTAAAAGAACCATTTATAAAAATGTATCGATCATGTGTAATCTATATATATTATATATTATATATTAATAATTAGTACATATTAACATTAACGAATCAGCGGTGATAGTCAATAATGTTTTTGCACCTATGATGTATACATCTTAGACATATTGTACAAAATATTGCGGTATTTTTTTGTCATTCTGTTTGGCGTTAAGTAACCACTTTTTATTATTGTATTTACACAAGATCTTGTATTTGATTAAAATATTAGACGTATCACAATAAAGTTGTGTATAGCACAGTAACAGAAAGGTGTAAAAATGTTCAAGATTATTTATTTAAAGTATTATTGTATTTACATAGCTTTGACAAAGAATAAGAGTGTATGTCTAATGAACTATCAAAAGTTTTAAACCACCAATAAATGAAGAAACATTTATAAAAAAATGTTCACATGGACTGTCTGTTGATGTACGCTTTAAATTTTGCAAGTTCAAACAGAAAATTGTGATTATTTTTAAAAACATTATCATTTTCCAAACAACGCTATGTTGGGTCTATTTTGTGTGATACAGTTTATGGGAAAAAACATTGTCATCAAACAGAAGAAAGGCGAAAGAGAATCACAAAGTTATACTATAATTTTATCTTCTCTTTCGAATAAAAGGAAATATAATGGTGTACTATTCATTACTAAACTTTTAAAAAGTAGTGTTTATCGTGGTGATCACGAATGTCATAGTGTTCAGGCTTATTTGAAAGTGTAATGCATTTTAGGACGTAGTATAAGCAACAAACGTTAGTCCGGACGTTGTATAAACAAGAAACTACATTACAAATATTTGATAATCCTTAGTCTTAAGAACATGTTTTGGAAAAATACATTAATTGGATAACGATGACCAATGATAAATAATAAATAGCTAACACCACTGAGGGCCTTCTGGCCTTGTAGTGACCGACGTGTCAGCCCTTAAACATGTTTAGGACCGAAGTTGAAGGCTGAGGTCTGATACATTTTTAGGGCTGACTGGGGGGCCACTAAAAGGCCAGAAGGTCTGAAGTGGTGTTTACTATTTTTAATATTATACCGGCGTACTGCACATCTTTTAAATCTAATATACATCTATAGGCTGTAATTAACTAACCTATATTTCTTGCGGGGGTTATGCTCTAATAGTGACCGGGCTCTTATTAGTATAGTGTTCGCTCAGGCAAAACTGGATACACTATGCTAACATAAGGACCGTTATTATTAGTATACACAAAGATTATACACATTGATGTAAGGTATAATATTCAAGTTTATGTTACACATGTTCTCATGGCAACTGATCGCCATGGGTCACATAAATGTTTTGATTTAATGAGACTTGGCTTAACTAATTCATCTAAGTTAAATGTTCATGTAAACTATAAAAATAAATGGTGTATAATTATTTACTATGCCATACATACTTTATATATTTTGTTGTATTTCACCATGACTGCTCATGCACTCGCATTGAAAAAAGAAGGAAATTTTCTGTGGGTTATTACTGCGATATACCACGTTTAGTTAAATGGCGTCAAGACTCGGTTACCTGACGTCCAATATTGATCACATAAAGCTACGCGACAGAAAATAGTACGGTTATAAATTAACTGTAGTCAATGATAGTTTATGGCAGAATCAAAATACTTGATGGCGAGCATCGGAACTCAAAGCCGTTGGTTATTACTGCAATATGCCACGCTAATTCGTAAATTCTTTCATATTTAAACAAAAATGTAAATATGTGTGGCTTGAGTGAAACAACTAGCTAGAACTAAAAGTATATTTTTTATACATGACATGGTTTAGTGCACTGAAAATTAAAAAACGAATGTTTGTACTACATAAACACACTATATATAAGACAAGGAAAAAACCATTATACATAAAGTACACAGCAGACTTAGTGTACTCTGATTATGTTTTTTTTTATTTCCATCCCGTTTGTTATTACCGCAATATACCACGCGTAGAATTAAATTTGACGTCATTGTGTGTTCCAGGTCCCCTTAACAGTACTGAATAATATTTAAACATAGCAATTACTCATTTACTTTTCTTTGCTTTTTCCACCCTTATAGAGCATACATTCCAATTTTAGCGTATTACAGTTTTATAATGCTTATAAATATGCATATCGTTATTTTATGACAAATGTTTACGTTATTTTAGAACATCGATGTTATTTTAAACCTTTTCGATGTTTGTATCCTTGTTTGATTTTAGGCACAATACATGTATGTGCCAAAGACTTATCAACAAATGAACTTTGAAATTTGAAATAATGTATTCATCTCCAGCCTTTCATATACTCGTGCCTATGTACGCATGAGAACTAAAGATGTTAGATGAACACTCTCCACAGGTGTATAACACATCGCAAAACATATAATAATTCTCCAAAGCAACTGTAATTACTGCTGGAAACTTTTTTCTCATTTATTTAAAACAAATTGTCGTATACATACATGTACATGCATATGAAGTATAGTTAATATTAACAATAAAAGAAGGAAACAAAACATGTATCCACATACACAATTTTGAATATCATCAATCTGTTATGTTTAAATTTTGATTATACTAATATAGTGATGTTTACCAAATAATATGATAACAATAATAACACAGCAATTATAAAAGTGTTATAACTAAAATATATTTCTGAATATTCAATGAAAGGGCTTAAAAAGAATATATCAAAAGGGCATGATAAGGTTTAATGTGTCAAGTGATTTAATCATGTAAAATCTTATTAAGTTTTTCATATCTCGTATCGTGGGTGTGAAGTTTATCTTGGTTAATTGCAGTCTGTTTTTCTATCTGTTGGAAGCTTTGATCACTATTATTCATGATGATTTAATTTAAAGAAATGGCACCGTATGTGGTCTTTACAAAACATATGATAGCTGTTCACGTTAAGATTAATTATCTTCAGTCTTAAAAGAGATGTTATTTTGCGACGGTAGAATGAGTACAGTCAACCTAAACAGGTTCTTTAGTTCAAGCCACATTTTACGAGTAATAAACATATCAAACCTCACGTGAGAAAAATTTGCAGCAGAACTCAAGACATAGCTCAATGTCCAACAACAATTCCCTTATGTAAATGTTGTCACTCCATTTTATTAAAATAGTTTTAAGAAAAACAGAAAAATCAGAAACAGAAAAACCCGAAAAACACAAATAATAGTTATTTCTTAATGTCTGTTGCGTCTTTGTATACTTCGTGTTTTGTTATGTTCTGTGTGTTTTTGAACGGGCCATTTTGTCATGGTGCCCACTTGACTTGTCCACATTGTTTACAACATGTTTTCTTTGAACATCTCTTCCATTTTTATTAAATATTTTGTATTTCCAACACTGGCAACATCATTTAGATAAAAGGAACATTAAAACAAACGTAAAACTTAAGAAAGTACATTCATACAACTAAGCGCCGCTACGATGTCGGAGGCTGATATTCATGTAAAATCGACAGGGTCTGGAGGATCATCTTCAGTATCCCAGTTAGTGTATATAAACATCCAGACTTGCCATTGTTTGTGAGTTCCGGGCCAACGGTTCCAGTGCTGACATATTGCGATACAATATTGCCCTTGGATGACGCCATTATCTCAAGGTCACAGCAAAACGTGAGGATATGCGCACGCACTGTTTCTACCGCAACACGCGCATCTGCGTGACCCAAGCATGTGACCTCCCTGGACGTTATCACGTGATCGAGGAACGCTACTATGCCAACAAGCGTCTTGTAATCCTCTCGAATCTAAGAAAGTCATTAACGATTATTACAATATATCTCTAAAAACCTATGTTTTAAAATGTTTAATCAGTACCAAAATAATACATGAATTGTAAACACAAAAAGTACCAATAATATCGGCGATTATTAAGAACCCGATGTATTTTTAAGCAACACTTTCAAACATTTTTAGTCCAGTAAAGGATAGCGTGTTACCTTTGTTATGTTATAGGATGTTATTGACGCAGAAATATTCTTATTCGATGAGCTTAGGGTTAATATCTTGTTGAAAATGCTGTTCATGTTATATATCTGAAAGAAGGATAAATACCAAAACACATCAGTGCGTTGTTAACTCTTGCATATAGGATAAACAAAATGATAAAAATGAATATATAATAAGGACATTAGAATTATTACTGTAGTTTACAAAATTGGAGAATTTAAGCATATTATTTTACGCTATAACATGACCAAAATTAAGATTCTGTTCCTATAAACACGGCCCTAACTAACGTCTGTCAGTGAAATCAATTACAACAGTGCCCCTCTTATTTGCACATCAGTGTTTTCCCCAAATATAGCTTGTCGCTTTCCGCAAAAAAGGAATGAAATCTGAAGTTCCTTTTGAGCGGGTTCGTTATAAGCGGACTTTACTGTTTTTATAATCGTCAAAACGTGAGACCTGAGAAAGAAGCGAGTTAATTTCAATGATTGTCCCCTCAGCTCTGACAGCAAGCCTCTCCATGTTATCGGCAGCACTTCTGTTGAGCACGTTCGGTTGATCCACGATAAGCAAGCAGGCTGAAGGGCGGCCGGTAGATGCGTGGTTGTTGTCGTACCCCAATATAAATGCGGCAACGTTGCCATAGCGCAACAGGATCGTTAACACGACAATGCATCCTGTTGAAAAAGTAGAACATTCCTTGTGTAAATCATAACTATACAAACATTCGAATACATTATTTGTTTTACTTTTTACCAAACGTTAATACGTCAACTATATGAAGTATCTGACCTTTTAATATGATGGACATTGTTTTAATTTCTTAAGGTAAAGTTTGTTGAAATACAATTTTTAAAATCTTAACATTTTTAAATACTCACAGACAATGGAATTTTGGCTTAATAATCATTTTTCAATAGGATAAAACGATCTGTATCGTTTCACATCGGAAATAAGATCTGGCGCTTATTTATCTATAATATAATTTTCTGCAAGTACCACAAGTGGTGCTATCTGTTGTTTTATCGCAAAGTCTTCTTCTGCTTTCGTGAAGCTCTTGAAGTTGTCATTCCGTTTAACTGTTTGAAGATTATGTTCTACAAGGGGAAACCAAAGTAGTTTAAACAACAAATGACATTTCAATGACGCTAAATGAGAGTATTTCCTTTCAGTCCAACTGAGTAATTTTGAACATGTCTCATTTTGTAAAGTAATCATTGCCTAAGTTATTGCCATGACTAAAACAACCCGGCCATGTCAAATGTATAGAGCAAAACAATACATGTATCTATGTATTAAACATGTTAATGTAGCATTAATGCGGACATGATATATCGGGACACATATACGTAAATGCAGTATGAGTTTGTGCCTGTGTGGCGGCTGTAAACAAGCGCCCCGTACTACATCATTGTATAGTCATATTTTTCTGGTCCTCAGGGATCATGGAGTATACATGTATATTGTTTACATTTGAAAATGGAGTTCTGCTTATGCTCTAGGGGGCGTCAGTGGTGTGGCATCATTCATTACTACTGATTAACAGCTTCAATAAAACCGAGGCTGCTGTTTTCTCGTGCAGGCTATGCTTCCTGAGGGCTTTCCCTTTCATCAGTTCAAACAATAACCAACTTGGGTAATTGACAACTGATAACGTTGTTTTATATCAAATAGATTTTAACATCATTTCTAAATCCATATTTTGTTTGTCGAACGGGAGATACAGATTCTTGAAGCTTGTGCTCCATTAAAATATGACAACTGGCACATTTTGGCTACATTTTCGTGTTTGACAAAATTTCGGCATTTGAGTTCTGAATGAGTTCTGCACAACTGCACAAGGGTTATATGAATATATGTAAGCAGTAGGAAAATGTAGTGATGGAACCACATAGAATTCCCATGGTTGACGATGACGAAAGATGCCCTTCTTCCCTTCAAAATAGTGTAATATAGTATATTTTGAACTAGAAAAGATATTTACAAAATAAAAAATTACTATATTTATATATCTATTAATAACATCATATATGTAAAATGATTTGTTTACATTTTAAGCCACATACCATTATATTACATTACATTATCCCCCAGTGCCGACTCTAGTGATATTTCCAGTGGTACTTCATTCGCCTTCATACTACTTCAGTTTCTCGTGTAAGGATTGTTGTACCTGGGTTGCCTGGGAATCAACAGATTTAAAGTCGTCATCATTTGACACGGTATACTCGGTTATAACAATATAACGAAGTTTATCTGTTTAATGTGTCATGACTCTACAGTACAACACATTGTATGTGCCTGGAGACTGAGCTTGGCGTAACCAGAACTGAGAACACACATACTTATAATAGTAATTAAAAACTCGAGTCAAAGAAGTGTTTAGAAATATGTCTCTCTCCCAACATGTATATTTATCATTCCGCACTAACAAAAATGTCATTTAATACATTGTTTTGTCATACGTTTAGCCAACTGTCGTTGAAACACCCGTTCTTATGGGTTTGAAGTCTCTTGTTTGTTTGTTGTTGATTTTTTTAATATAAAACATTATTTTTTCTTTATATCATTACAGATCATATTTTTTCATAGGTCAATCTCTAAACCAATGGCGTTTATCATAGTTCTAAACAAGTATTTAATTAGATATTTTTCAGTTCAAAACACCTTTAACATTTTTATAACACTAATCTATATAATTATATTTCCAATTAAAGATAATTACCGTTCAGACATCTTATTGGGGACTTGACGTTTCCACTCATTCACATCGCCTTCTGCTGACGTCGAGAATGTCACGAAATAGGCAGGTACATATTAAGTATATAAATATAAGTGTGTAAACCGCCACCCTTGTGACAACTTTAATTTAAGGTTAAATGTATATATGTCCTTTATATTTAGCGAATCTTTAATTAAATGTAGTAATGTGAATTATTAAAATACAACATACCGTTTTCAATTTTATTACAACTAACAACACCGTTTATTATTTTTAAAATGACATTTTAACAAATTACAAAAATAACAAAACAAAATAATATACTATTCAAAG
>Ga0224511_10000990_pt1 | contig 15943 bp, 6 predicted proteins | sample SF_May12_sed_USG_2_FD_169988 | JGI IMG/M metagenome (GOLD analysis project Ga0224511, IMG submission 169988) | Sediment microbial communities from San Francisco Bay, California, United States - SF_May12_sed_USGS_8_1 | ecosystem: Environmental > Aquatic > Marine > Sediment | place: USA...
TTAATTAATACTTGTTTTCAGTTGTTTAATATCATAATCGCCTTTTTACGTTCATCATATATGGTTACACCATTTTAAGTAACTTAAAACAATGACAGGTTGTACTACGTAAATTTATTAAACATAACACAATACAGCACTTTTCAGTGTACAGCAAGCCAGTAACAAACAACCCTAGAGTTTCATAACGACATAGCTCTCATAGTGACTAGCTACATGGTACATTGGTATAGTTTTTGAGTACATAGTAACAATAGTAATAGTGACTAGAATGACACTGCATGATGAATGATTCATTATAAGTACGAACTGCACTTTGTAAGAGTTTGAATCTATAATAGTGCTTATAATACTGGTCAGGGAATTTAGTGAAATGTGATATAGCATGGGTCATTTATGTAAATTCAATGAACTGAAAACATGCAACATCAGTATTTTAAGCCACTGACAAGGATGTGGGTAGGCACGAGTCAGATTGTGAACGCTGTTGTTTACAGAGCACAGTCATTCGTGACAATGAATACGTGATCTTGTTCCTTCCTCAATCATGAGTGCCGTTTATGCGGAAAACCGCAGTGTCCGAAACTCTTCCTCTTGTATAAAGGTACAAGGCATTACTTCTGACTCAGTAGGAAGTGCAGATGTTAAATCGTGTCCAGATACTTGCATGGTTTGACAACAATAACATTGGTCATTTCTTTTACTAAAACTATTGTTCAGTTTGCGACGTCTTCATTTTATTTTATTTTCCCTATTATTTTTATAATATGCTTCATAGAACACATAGAAGAGTTTATATCTGCTTGTGATAAAATGTCAACTAAGTATCAAAAGGTATTCAACAGAGTTAGGTAAAATAGCCTTGCTGATATGCACAAAAATGCAATAGATCTATATGTATTCGTCATGAACAGGCAAGAGTGGTGTAGTATTTAAATTTAAATAAATTAACAACTTTGCATATTTATGGCCTAATTGCTGGTAATTATGTTTGGCTCTCAAGAAAAGCTAACATTATAATACATTTCTTATTATATCAATTTTCATGAACATTAATAACACTTGACAGAACGGAAAAAATATATAACCAATTAAAATGGCTCTCGTGGCTTCTGTATGGCGGCTGTAAAATGTCGCCCGTACTTCATCACTGTGTAGTTATATTTTTCTGGTTCTCGGGGATCTTGGATGGTTTTTTGTTTACATTTAAAAATAATAGAGGTCCGCTCATGCGCTAGGGGGTGCAAGTGGTGTAGCATGTTTCATTACTACTGATGAACAGCTTCAATAAAACTGAGGCTGCTTTTTCCAATGCAGGCTATGCTTCCTGGGGGATTTTCCTTTTCTCAATTTAATTATGTCATAATTATATTGACATGGCTATGCTGTTTATTGTTCCTTATTCTCTTGCCAAATCCGTTTGGTTCGCCATATAAAGTTGGTTAAAATTAATTTATGACATCCCTATCCCGTTTTCATCAATGCATATTCATGCAGTATAATTTTAGTTACTAGAGCTCCGCGTGTCGGAGCATGATACGCCCGATGGATGAGCCGTTCAATAAATTAGCCGTTCACTTAGGTGAAAAGTTAACTTAAGTTTGCATTAAATGGTACTGTGACCTTGGACTTTGACCTAGTGACCTGAAAATCTTTAGGGGTCATCTAATGGCCATAACCAATCTTCCTATCAAGTACCATGACTGTCACTCATTAACTTTTCAAGATATTGAGCGGACAAGTTTTTTTGCATTAAATGGTACTGTGACCTTGACCTTTGATCTAGTGACCTGAAAATTTATAGGGGTCATCTTCTGACCATGACCAATCTTCCTACCAAGTGCCATGACTGTCACTCATAAACTTTTCAAGATATTGAGCGAACATGGTTTTTGCATTAAATGGTACTGTGACCTTGACCTTTGATCTAGGGACCTAAAAATTTATTGGGGTCATCTACTGACCATGACCAATCTTCCTACCAAGTACAATGACTGTCACTCATAAACTTTTAAAGATATTGAGTAGACATAGTTATTGCATTAAATAGTACTGTGACCTTGACCTTTGACCTAGTGACCTCAAAATTTTAAAGGGGTCATCTACTGACCATGACCACCTTTCCTACCAAGTGCCATGACTGTCACTCATAAACTTTTCAAGATATTGAGCGGACATGGTTTTTGCATTAAATGGTATTGTGACCTTGACCTTTGACCTAGTGATCTCAAAATTTATAGGGGTCATCTACTGACTATGACCAATCTAGCTAATAAGTACCATGACTGTCACTTATAAACTTTTCAAGATATTGAGCGGAAATGGTTTTTGCATTAAATAGTATTGTGACCTTGACCTTTGACCTAGTGACCTCAAAATTTAAAGAGGTCATCTACTGACCATGACCAATCTTCCTACAAAGTACCATGACTGTCACTCATAAACTTTCAATATATTGAGCGGACATGATTTTTGCATTAAATGGTATTGTGACCTTGACCTTTGACCTAGTGACCTCAAAATGTATAGGGGTCATCTACTGACCATGACCAATCTTCCTACCAAGTACCATGACTGTCACTCATAAACTTCTCAAGATATTGAGCGGACATGATGTAGCTAACGGACGGACAGACGGACGGACGGACGGATGGAAAATTCTCACAGATGGACATTTGTTGGGTATTTTAGTACCCAACAAGTGCCCATCGGTTTGCCCGGACAGACGGACAGACGGACGGACGCCATACCATAATACGTCCGAAGTTTTACTTCGGGCGTATAAAAAGGCATGTGTGGTTTATAGTATAAAGCTGTGATCGTTTGCACTTTAAAATCTAACACAATTCGTTTTGACATGTTATATCGAAACAATGGGAGTGCTAAAACTGTCTGGCTTCACAATAAACTTGCGCTATGTATTATAATAAAGGTTACCCGATATGCTATATTAACCATTCGTTTTACTTACTAAATGCGTGTTTGTCTGACAGTAAAAAAAACAATATATGTTACAACAAGGTAAAATGATAAGCATTGTGAATGCATGTTGAACCACATACACTCTCGTACGTCCTTCAAGCCTGCAAATAATACATCCGTGTACGCAAACGTCCCAAATTGATATCAAAATATGTGGTTAAACGACGTACCTTATAAATTACCCACACATTAAAACTTGTGAAATCGTACTAAGTGTGGGTGTAGGCTAGGAATGTTGCTCGCCACCACGTCTTCTCACGTCTGACTGTGTGGTTTCCATTTGTTATACCCTACCCGGGTTGAATTACGTTTTGGTATAATTTGTACGATTTTAGTTTGTCACTATTCGGTGTTATTTGTTAGAAAAGCTGCATAAGTTAAGGACCACCTGTAGGTTTTGAAGGCAATAAGTCACTGTGGGTGCCGGATGTGGGTGGATGACCCGGTAATATAAACAAAATATAATTTCAAAGAAAAAAATGTTAAAACAATGAGGATAGGGTCAATTGAAGTACACCGTGACAAAATGGCCGGTACAAAAACAAACTAATTAGAGCAACACGAAACTATCCAAATAACAAGAAGCAACAGACATATAAAATAAACTGTTGTTTGTTTGTTGGGGGATTTTTGTTGTAGATTTTTGTTGTAGATTTTTGTTTGTTTTTGTGTTTTTGGATTTTCCTACTAGTATTTTTATGAATTTGCGAAGCTCGGGGTGTTGTACTTTATACTTTATCATGCAGTTATTGAGATTGTTAGGGATACTCTTATTTTTTTCCATGTTTATGCCCAAAATTTGCTCTGGTGGCTCTAAATAAAATGTGACCGAATGAGTTATTAAATTTTTTTGATGTCATCTATTTCATCAAAATCTGCCGACCCGTATTTATGAGATTCCATGTCCCACAAAGTCATCTCAGTTTCATGCAGCCTCGTCTGGCATGGGCAAGTAGGGTATTGTTGTGACTAAAACTCATATTTGGTTTCATAACTTTTTGCAATTGCTTTGACATAGTGTTATATCAGAGACCTAAAAACATAACTGTTTCATAGGTCTATGGTAAAATATTTTCTTGATGATTTGCAATGAATAATTTATAACAAATCATTCACGCTCGTCGAACGCAATTAGGACATAAAAACTGATGAAAGGGAAAGCCCTCAGGAGACTTTTTTAAAGACTTTTATTAGCATAACTGTATTAGTGATACATTAAATACATAATGATAATGTCGCTCGCGTTAACATTTGTTTGCATTCTGAAGTATGTTTGCATTTGTGTTGACGTTCAATGAACAGATCCTCTTCATATGCGTTAGTATGGGTTTGTATAACAAATATAGACATTTGGCAACCATATAGGCCCTATAAAATAAATGAATTAAAATATGTGTATGGTGTTTTTTGTCATTTCCTATTTGTTATTTATCTGAAACGAAACTACGGACAGTATGAAGAAATTCTATTTATTTAAACATATTGTTGCATTGATAATCAAACCGTTATACATGTGCATGTTTATTGTTTCCATCAAAAACTGCTCGCAAACTACATGGTGTGGTCAAACAAAATTACCAATTATTGAATCACACACGCACAACCAAGTAATTGTTGTGGTAATTTTGTTATTTTCTGCGTATAATAATACGTTTGAGATCATCGCGTATATTAATGCATTTTTTGTAATCAATCATTTTTTACTTGATATAAAAATCAATTATACATTATTAAACAAAGAAGTTTCTAGGGACAAAAGTTTGCAGGGAAGAAAACAGTCGTTAAAGGGTAATGGTCCCCTGAAATTTCTGACTGTAACCATGACCAAAACTATATCGATTTTTATCAGCATATTTGCCCAAAATATTGTTGACACTTTGTACGTTGCGCTAGATATGCGTCTTTGCGCTTTTTAGTTTAGTGTTAATTTTCTACCTGGACATCGTTTGCACACCTGCAAAATGTAAGCTAAAGCAAGCCATCCAACGATAACAAATTTTATATCCAACAATAAGAAAAATGCCGTACTATATGTACGTTAGAACATGCCTGAGAAATTCTTAATGATTAAGAGGGGGCGGAGCGAACGCAGCTAGAATTTATGTCATGTTCTAACATACTTAGAACATCACCTTCATTTCCATTGGTTGCTCATAAAGAAAAACAATACATGAAATCATTTATGCATGCATAAAGTAACTGATTCACTTTTGTGAATGAACCTTTTTCAATAACCACTGTGGTCAACTATGTTATGTTCATGTAGAGCTAATCATCACAACATGGCATGCTTAACTGAGCCAAATATGGACAAAAAGGCATAAACACTGGTATGATCCGTAAGGGGCCAGCTTGGGAAAGGGTTGATCTCACAGAGCTCCAAAGTATGCCTTTGGCCCTATATAGCTAAAGGCTGCAACCCAGTACCCAGTTTCTCTAATTCTAACGTATTGATGAGATAAAAGAATTAATGCTATACTTTCAAAACTATAAAAAGGGCAGTGTGATATTCCGACAGGCAAAAAACGTTTGTGAAATTCTGAGGAATTCTCCTATCTCCTTACCTTTACACAAATATACTTTCCTGATCATATTCTAACTGTCCTGGGCAGAGACAGTGAGTCAATGTTCTTTTAGCTCTCCTATAAAGGTTGAATTAGTATAATAACCTCATGAAAGTCATTGACCGAACCATTCAAATTTCATGTGGATACAACATAAATATAATATTCACTAAAATGTTTGTTTTAAGGTCTTCAATATGGAGGTATTTCGTCCACGCAGTACTTCTTTTTTGTAACACTATTCGTAACAGTCACGCATCGAAAGGTAGTAGCATTTGCAAAAAAATCTTATGTTCTATTTTCTCATTCAAAAATGCTATAACGATATAGACATGCAATGTCAACGTCCTCAGCATTGTTGATTTCAAACACTATATTATTGATAATATTCACTGGGTACAATCAAAGCGTCACAGGTTGTCAACGAAGACATGTAGTTGTTACTCAACGAAAACTTATGTAGACAGCGTGATCCTTATTCTCAAATTGAATTTGACTTCTTTGAGCAACACATACATTAAAATGTGTTTGTTGCTCAACGAAGACCACTTTTAATGTATATAATATAATGTATATAGTTGAGTAACAACTACACTGTCTTCGTTGAGAACCACACCCTGTGACGCTTTGATTGTACTCAGTGATATTATACCCCAGCAAACGATGTTTGAGAAGAGGTATATACTATAGTCAATCAGTCGTTCGATTAAGCGTTGTTCTGTGCGCATACAATACGGGTACACGTTTTTAGGGCAAACTACCGTAACATTTATTATAGAACTTAAGCTTGACATGTGTTATCTACATAACTGTTCGTGTCCAGCGATTATTGAATTACATAGTTATACTCCTTTGACCATGGCCATACTAATGATGGTGGGTGATCGGTCGGGCGTGGTTTTGTCCGCATATAATGAGACAATTTGTAGAGCGAATTTCTACCACATTTATTATAGGATAAAGAAGAAACTTGACATGTGTCATCTACATGACGTGACGATGTGCAAGACACATTTATCGTGCCCAGTGGTTTACACCTTGCAGGGTAATTCCCTTTTGAAAACAGCTATAATAAAATATATTCATATTCAATAATACAAGTTAGTGCACACATATTTTCCCACTTTTCTGATGCGATTGTGATGAAACTTGGCAAATCTACATTGTTTACAACAGTTTTTCTTTAAACATATTTTCAATTCATATTGACATATGGAATCTACATACATTGTTCATGCGCAAATATCTTTTGTGCTTTGCCATTTACACACTACATAGTTATGCCCCTTTAGAATAAGCCATATACAAATGTGCCTAAGGCATATACAATGATACAAGTTTGTGGAGCAAACTACCTCCACATTTCTTATGTAATTGAATGTCAATATGTCTTCACACAATGGTATAGTTTGTAAAGCGATCTACTTCTACAATTGATTCCCTTATTTTGGAATTGGCTGCCATGTCTTCTATGACAAGGCGGTGCTGGGTAATACTCGCATTCTGTGACAAAGCTCTAGAATTATTAATATGCATGTAGTATAATAATATAATAACTGTGTCACAGTCTGAGATTTGGGTTCAATTGACTAAATGCCGTCAGTAAAATAACGTCAACATAACGCATCATATTATTATGGGTTTTACGAGGATTTTCACCGGCCCACAAAAACTGTAAAACGCCTTTTAGTGCCAAAAGTCAATAGAGATAAAATAAATATATAATACATTTGCAAAATTATTTTATGAAATTAACCCCAAGTTGTATTGATAAATATGTATCGCATAAAAATCTATATTTGCCACATACGCCGTTCATGATGGTCCAGGCATTATTTCAGATTGGTGATGTTGACATAAATAATAGGAATATTTTTGTTCTATCTTTTAAACTGTAATCTTCAAACATAGCTCTTCAAGCGATATCGAATTCTCAATATCGCTTAAATCGTATCGTGGAAACAAAAAGGTGTGTCATTTAATTATTCAGTTAACGGAGGATGGTCGGTCTGGGCAACGTGGGGCGTCTGTGATGTCTAGTGCGGACAGGGAAAGCGGCCTCGTGCCCGGACCTGAAATAACCCGGCCCCGACGCATGGTGGTGACAACTGTAATGGGACCGCAACAGACACGACCCAATGTGTGCTGAATGCTTGTCCGTGTACATTTTCTTCTTATATTTACACTAATTTCCCATTAAGAGTATTGATTTTAACGGTTAATTGGTTAAATTATGAAACTAAATTCGATAAAAAGCACATCGAAAGTTGACATAACGCCATTGTTGTTGTTGACGTTCCTCAAGTTTTCTTAATGTGTTGTTAGCAGCTTTTGTGTTGTAACATTGTTAGCAGCTTTTGTGTTGTAACAATATGTTTTCCATTTTCCACTATTCCCATATTTAGTACACGGCGGTTGGAGTGGTTGGGCCCCTTGGGGTCTATGCAGTTCGTCCTGCGGCCAAGGGCTACAAAGACGTCATACACGTAGATCATGTGACAACCCTTGGCCGTCTTCGGTCGGGAACCACTGTTTTGGTGACAGCGTAGACAACCAGCTTTGCGTCGATATCCAGTGCCCTGGTAGGTTGTAAGGTCAGTTGGGGAAAAGTAGTGTAAAATAGAATTGTTTAGCATATCTTATATTTAATGTAATATTGTAAACTGTAATTTACGACGAAAAGTCGATATGATAATTATAAATGTATGCCTAATAAGGGGTAGTCACATGCACCGTTATGCACGGAGTAACATGTAGTTCCTTTTTAATATTCGTACACTCGGAACGACGCGCTCAAACGAAGACTTACTACTGTAAACTAGGTTCCAGGCTCGAGATAAACGGACCTTATTATGTGTTATAGGTTATAACGCTTTATTAGGTCAACTTTCCGCGTACAATGTACTTCTGTCGACTATGGGCAGATCCGTAACTATCAATCATGCTCAATTATAAAAGTACATGGACAATTTTAATCCAATAGATTAGGATTATATTGTCAGGTGACAATCTGACCTAGAAAACACAAAATAAATACCCTTTCACAAGCCTTCACAAGATCAAAGTAAATCTATTGCATTGGGAAAAGCTTGAAATTGTGTGGATCTGTGCATTGTTTCCTATTAACAAAATAAATATTACATCGAACTAGAACATGACACATGTAGTGGGTTTGGTGTTGCATGAGCACATTAAAATCGTATTTGACTATACCCTTGTATACCCATAGTCTTGCCGTTGTATTACCATTTGCACTTTCAAGATACTGCCATTGAATTACCATTTGCACGATTAAGCAGAGTATGTCCATTCAGTCGTAGTTATCCATAGCCATTGTAATGAACCACTGCAAAAAGTAATATGTCTACGGTCAATAATTTGTTTAAACAACAGCCATAAATACGTTTAACTACGGTTAACTTCCGTCAACTAAGATGGATACGCTGGCTGAAGGGCTGGAACACATGATATGCTTTAGCGCATCTGCTTTGATTGACAGGTGGCAATACAGTTATATCACTAGTTGCACACATGGTACGTTTTCAAACAACTGCTTTAACATGTAAACTCTGGTTGTTGGTACCTTACCACGGACAACAATGTTTTAAGACATATCTAAAGTAAAATACTATGCACTATTTTATTTGCAGCATCTTCTATTTAGGCTTAAATCATTTCAAGATGTTAAGGTTTGGTACATTAAAGGAAACAGGCTAATTCAATTATAAAGATGGTAAATTATGTAGTCAATTAAATAGTTAATGTGGACAATAGTTAAATGTATGTGTCAAAACATAATAATAATTATGAAATATCATTTTCCAGGTATCGAATAACTCAATGTTGTCAAATGACCACACTGATTTAATAAGATCTGTCGAGAAAACTTCCCTCCTTTGCAGAATGCACATGGAAATAGAACAAAACAGCGAATGTTCTTTGATATTAGCATTGAATAAGGGTGCACACACGACAAGTTTAAAGCTCGTATGCTTTCAGTGCCTTAGGGAATCCGGGACATTTGTTCAGGCATACAATTGACGTATCAACAACTGTTGCTCAGAGGTTTTGAAATGCCGTTTGGTCCGACAACAGGCGGAAACTTATGTTACATCATTTGGTCCAATCATAATACGTCATCGTTTGTGTATCCCTTGCAACGCGCAAATGCACAGTTTAACATAGTAAGTTTCCCACATTTGTAGGAGCATCAGACGTCAATTCTAGCGTTCTTTAGATAAATTAATAGCTGCCGGGACATTCGTTTCTTCGGATATTCTGATATTTATAATGATATTTTAGGAATAACGAAGAGAAAAGTACAATTTTATTCATATTTAACGTTCCCATTACACAAATGTTTTGCAGAAAAGTAACAATAGGTGTTTACAATAGGTATTATTTTAAAAGAATGGTACATTAGTAAGATATAAATTTAATAAATACAAACGAGTAAAATTGTATTCAAGTAACCAACAGACTAAATGTACACCGACATGAAAACATTAGCAATACTCAAAATGTTTCACAAACGAACACTAACACTTTCCTAACACATATGGACATAGATACAGTGTTCCATTGTGTCCAAGAATTCCGCCACAAACTTCTTACCATCCTTGAGAATTTAATTAACACATTCAAACGCCGTGTTAATAACCTAAGAGACCAGGAACAAATGCCATCAAACAAAACATTGAGTAGGCCATTGGTAACTATATGTAAACGAATGCCCGAGAGAACGATTGTCCTGGGTACATTTTATGGGGGAACAAATGTTCGGGTTGGTAAATTGATAGAGGAACCTTTATCCGTCTCCTGCAAAAATCGTGAGGGGAAGAATGTACGGGATAACATACCGTGTGTACCAGGCCTAAAGGGGTTGTCACACTTACAGTTAAAGATGCAGTCACTCGTAGTACAACATTGTACGGTTTAAATGTTCTTACTTCAAATTCAACTCTTTACTGCCAAAAGTCAATACTGACTACATAAAACAGGCGCAAGTCATGAACATTGACAATTAGAGACTCAAACAATTATTTATGAACAAAAAATGGAAACATAAAGTTACTAATCTAAAATATCATTTAAAACATAAAACTTGTTCAGGCCACTTGCAAATGCAGTGTATATTCTATTTTGGAGCATCCCTGTATAGCCTGAGAAAAGAATGGGTTTATGTGATGTTTTGTTTGTGGAGTGTTAAATAAGAAATTTGATGTTTCGTGTAGTTGTAGGATGACTGTGATGGGCATGGACCTGTTTGTTATGTATTTTGTATAGCATTATGAGACTGACTGGATTTCTACGTTGCTCAAGAGTAGACCACATTAACTCTCTGAGCATACTTGTGACACTCCTTGTGTAGTTATTTTCAACATACCGTACGCCTTGGATAATTTCAATACAAACATGTTTTCCTGCAGAAATCGCCAAACTGTTACCTTTTTGCCGGATTAAAAGTCACCGCGTTCGTTTGCATTTATTCAACCGGTAAAAACAAGTTAATCATGTTGTTGTTTATTGATGAACTTGCAACACGAAAGTATAATTGTCTTAAATTACTACTATAGTACTACAACGATATTTAGTCCGATACGCTAATTAGTTTGTTTCTATTGAACAAAAATCTAGGACATCTAAAATAGTTTGGCGGAGGATTAACATTATAAAAGAGACCTTTTGCCATTGATAGACGTAAGGCAGCGGTGGTGAAGCGGGAAAACTGCAAGAAAACTGTTCTTTTGAACACTAAGGGTCGACGGTTCGAATCCTGCTTGAAGTCGTTTTTCCACATATATCCTTTTTAAATTGTTAATTATTTAATTTATAACCAGATGTTACAATTGCATTTTCTAACAAAAAGATATTTAAAAATAAGTGTTTCAGTCGTTTGACAAAGTTAAACTGAAATCAACCGATAACGATACTTATTGTGTTCAATATTTTACACTTTATCAACGGGCTAAAATAAGGAAAACAAGGTGAGTTGTATACATTTTTACAAACGCGTTTTGAAGTTACACACAATCTATTACTTGAGAGATTGTATCTTTTAAACCAAGTCGTCATTTAATAAATGCACATGTTGTAAAATTCTCAAAACATTTTTGCCTTCTGGGGGTCTGAGGCGAAAAAGTAGACTCCACGCATCCCTCTATCGTGCCCGCTGGAGCGGGCGAGCCTGACGACAAATAAAAGAGTACCCCCTTATCAAAACCGATTTGAAGATTTGAGCCTACGCCCAAAATGACTTCATTCGATCTAAAACATAAGATAAATCCGATTTCTTATCCACTGCACCATCGGCGCTTGTGAGTTGATATACTAATATAGTATTCTTATATAAATTGAAGAGATTTTCAAATGTAAACAATGTAGATATTTCAAGTTTAAGGGCACCACGGCAAAATGGCCCGTACAAAAACTAACACATAGAACGACACAAAAACACGTACAACATCATGACGCAACAGCCATTTAGAATTTGTTTTTTTTAGATTTCATACATGACTTACTTTAAGCAGTTTGTTTCATAACATAATAGTACACGTGTATGGTCAAGTTCCCGGATGAGAATAGTCTTTCGAGGGTGACTATAATTCTTTTCCTAGTTTCATATAATAAAGATCGAATGGGACTTCTCAATGGTCTGGTCGTCTGACACACACACACAACCTTTTCTCTTTGTCAGGAACGTGTTTGGAGTATCAAAAACTTATCTTACCCCTAGACTTACATCGTGATGCATTCATATGTCCTTTACCATATAACAACTTGTTACAACGATTTCCCTTGGTCAAAAGATGAATACCATGATTATATGTGAAAACGCAGCACTCATACAATATTGACCGTATGAGGTGTTTTAAACAGTTTTTTTCAGTATCTCGAAGGTACGTGTCTTTATTTGCTATTAACATTTTACTTCAAATAGTAACATTCACAATAGTTTTTAGTTTTATGAAATAAATAAAAAATGTGATTTGAAACGATGTGTGAATATTCTTAAAAGTAACTCGAAACGAAAGGTTTAAGTGTTGACTCTGTTGGTGTTTGGTAATTTGTAAGGAAATGCCATTATACGTCTGTTAAAATTACGAATTGTAAAAAAGGAAAGAAAAACATTTCATCGGTGAAGTAATATATTTAATTATTTATGTGCAAATATTGTCCTTACTTCATACTAGGAAAGAATTTGAATGTTTTAAAATTAATACCGACTTTTAACCTTACACTTTTGGGAATGTGGATGGAAACATGCACTTTATTCTTTCTGCGTTATATGATTTAATATGTTTTTTGTGTCTTCACAAAATCCTTATGCGAAGAACAGAAGCGATACATCAACATGAGAAAGAAGAATATGCGTAAAACAGGTTGACCGCTAATATAGACTTTTTTCAAAATATTGTTTTAACGTTGAAAAAGGGTATCCAGTACTGTGTGTTGTATTATGACTAACTATATATATAAAAATTATGAACGCAAAAATTGGAGTAATTTTAAAGTACTTTTATTTATATTGCTTATGCCGAAACAAACTTATAATGCATATCCATCGAAAAAAGAGAAATGAGACAGTCACAATGGGGTCCATGCCCTAGCGCCACGCAACCAAGCAGATTCATATTATCAAAATGCAAAGTATAAGAACATTTAAATCTTATATTGCAAAGATAGAGCTCTTTGTTGTAAATGGTAAACATTGTATAGAATTGGTTCATTTCATGATAATTTTTATAAGTCGAACCACTGTTCCCAGCAATATGTGATTACAAATTCATATGGACTGTGGTCCAGGTCATAACACAACGGCCATTTCAACTTACAAGCACCCAGGGATCACAAATCATATCCATTCTATTTCACAAACCACTGGCTCAAGACAAGTTTGTTTAAGTATCTCAGATACATAAAATAAACATTTACATAACTTATGAATAAGGGACTGAAATCCAGTCTGCACGTGATGGACTCATAGTATCATATTATTTATTCACGATCTGGTTCGAAATAAAATAGTAGGTGACTGGTCATCGTATATATTTATAGCAATAGGGAAAAGAAGTATAAATCTTGCTATGTGTACTGAGCAGCACACTTAAATAAGCGTTTCTTTGACCAGACTGTCTCTTTTTCCATTGTGTACACGCTATTTTCCGACAGCGTTCAATTGGTGAAACAAATTTTCTTGCTGATATTATGCAATGTCAAACAAACACATGCTATTAAACCAAACACAATCTAATTTAACTTTCAGCATTTTTGCGAACATAATTATACTGTCAAAGCTGAAAAAGAGGTGTGTACTTGTGTGCTTACATGTATAACAATAAAATATCGTATGTGTTTAAGAAAATTAAAGCTCTAACGGAATCTTATTGTGAATAGAACTTTTTTCGTTTCGAATGTTTATTTCTTATTTAGTTTACACGACTATAAAGTCATTGTATACGATTAAAAGAGAACTTCGTAAAGGTAATACAATTTTGTAAAGGTTGTCTTGTGCGTGCATTTTTATGTTTTATTAACTGACGTGATGGAAATAAAACAAAGATTTGTACTGGATGTGTCTGAAACCATTGGCGTTCACGGGTTAACGTTAAACAATGACCTTGAAGTCGTAATAAACTGAAAACGGAATGCTCCCAGGAAGCATAGCCTGCATCGGAAAACTGCAGCCTCGGTTTTATTGAAGCTGTTCATCAGTGGTTATGAAAGATAGCACACCATTGACGCCCCTAGCGCATGAGCGGAACTCTATTTTTAAACATAAAAGTCAGCATTTGGTTAGCCGTATTGCAGTAAATTCCGAGCAATGAAATATTGATTGAACTGTAATTGCCCAATCTAAGTAATGTCCATATAATAACACTAATGCTTCTCGACGTCAGTGACGCAAACGTACGACAAGACTAGCAAAACGCATTGTTGAGTCCAATTTCAACAAAGCCCCAGTCTCGTCTAAAGGTATAGTTTCTAAATGTTTGTAATTTTAAAGTTACATAAGTGGTTAAAATAACTTCATGTCCGAATTAAGTTTCCTGATACTATTCAAAAAGTACACGCAGAAAAATATGTTGGTGTAATGTTCATTTGATGGAAAGCAATGCGTAAATGCATTGTTTTACCATTGCAATACGAATGACACATTATTATTATTCATGGCTTGTAGAATAGTTTTTATAAACACCGTAAGTAAAACGTATTGGGCATTTATACAGTGCACATTTTAGTTTTAGCGACAGTATTTAAAACAATTACAAGAAATAAACATAAATGGAGTGATATTTTTTCAATTAAGATTGCGACACATGCACTATGAGAGAGCTTATCTGAGACCTTTTATATTAAAGAGATGTTCAACGAATGCAGGGTCAAAAACGTCAGTACAACAAAACGTTTAGAAAAATATCGTAGGGACGCATTAAAGAAACATTGGCCATAAACTTCTTTTATTGGGCCTTCAAATAGTCCCTATAAATCTTATTGGATGCTTGATAAAGGCGAAATCAGTATTCTATGGATTTCATTCATACTTTATTAATATTAAAGAGAATAACTAATGATTAGACTCACACTATTATTATAACATTGTTCATTGATCACTGAGTTATAATTATCTGACTGTAACTAAACTCTTTTCATCTAATAGTTGTCGGAGATTCGAATTTTTATTGTCATTTTGGGAGAGTAATTATTTGAAGTGTGATGCGATTAACTTGTTTTTTATTCATTATTCATATAAAAACGTTACATTCCATTTCCCCCAAATGTACAAGTCCTTTACCAGTATTAAACGTTACATTTATACAATAACTGTTGTTACAAACGGAACAATGTTGGGCAAAGTGAATACGTTACTTTTCATACACATTCAATTATTTGCACTTTTAACGTTCAACTTTGCTGCTACAATATCTAAAACATTCAGAAATGTTGATGCAATGGCTCTGAACAACACGTGGACCGCTATCCCGTCATATTCGCAGTATCACTGTACATATATGTGCGGCATAAGTGATCCTTGTTTAAGCGTCAACTACAACACGATCACCCAGGAGTGTCAACTGAGCGTCGTGCCTTCGCCATTGCAGGATTTCTATGCTCAACCAAACCCCGGTTTTAAGATATTCTTCAAAGGTATTGTAAAATGCACAACTATTTGCTGAGTTTTAAACTGAGTTTAATCAACAAGCATATACACATTTGTTTCAAATGTTAAACACTTATGAAAAGATGTTAAGTCATCGGAAACACTTTTAGAACACTTTTAAAAATAAACGATTTTACAATCAAATTTAAAGCTGCATAATTTGAAGAAATCTTAGTGGTTTTATTGTTTACAGATGTACAGGTTAAATATTTGGGATGCTTCTTTGACGATAGTT
>Ga0224511_10000991_pt1 | contig 15941 bp, 1 predicted proteins | sample SF_May12_sed_USG_2_FD_169988 | JGI IMG/M metagenome (GOLD analysis project Ga0224511, IMG submission 169988) | Sediment microbial communities from San Francisco Bay, California, United States - SF_May12_sed_USGS_8_1 | ecosystem: Environmental > Aquatic > Marine > Sediment | place: USA...
GAACATGCACATATATATATGAACATCAATAAGGGCTATCATCCTATGAAGTTTGAAGGCTCTGGGTCAAAGGGTACATGCGTTATTGAGCGGAAACGGTTTTCACTCTTCGGGTCACTGTGACCTTAGCCTTTGACCTACTGACCCCAAAATCAGTAGGGGTCTTTTACGAAATCAGGGCTATCACCCTATGAAGTTTAAAGGCTCTGGATCAAAGGGTACTTGAGTTATTGAGCGGAAACGGATTTCACTCTTCGAGTCACTGTGACCTTTACCTTTGACCTACTGAACCCAAAATCAGTAGGGGTCTTTTACGAAATCGGGGCTATCACCCTATGAAATGTGAAGGCTCTGGGTCAAAGGGTACTCGAGTTATTGAGCGGAAACGGTTTTCACTTTTCGGGTCACTGTGACCTTTACCTTTGACCTACTGACCCCAAAATCATTAGGGGTCTTCTTCTCAATAAAGAGCTATCACCCTATGAAGATTGAAGGCCTTAGCTCAAAGGATATTCGAGTTATTGAGCGGAAACGGTTTTCACTCTTTGGGTCACTGTGACCTTGACCTTTGACCTACTGACCCCAAAATCAATAGGGGTCTTTTACTCAATAAGGGCTATCACCCTATGAAGTTTAAAGGCTCTGGGTCAAAGGGTACTCAGGTTTTTGAGCGGAAACGGATTTCACTTTTCGGGTCACTGTGACCTTGACCTTTAACCTACTGACCCTAAAATCGAAAGGGGTCTTTTACTCAATAAGGGCTATCACCCTATGAAGTTTAAAGGCTCTGGGTCAAAGGATACTCGAGTTATTGAGCGGAAACGGATTTCACTCTTCGGATCACTGTGACCTTGACCTTTGACCTACTGACCCTAAAATCAAAAGGGGTTTTTTACTCAATAAGGACTATCACCTTATGAAGTTTGAAGGCTCTGGGTCAAAGGGTACTCGAGTTATTGAGCGGAAAAGGATTTCACTCTTCGGGTCACTGTGACCTTGACCTTTGACCTACTGACCCCAAAATCAATAGGGGTCTTTTACTCAATAAAGGCTATCACCCTATGAAGTTTGAAAGCTCTGGGTCAAAGGGTACTCGAGTTATTGAGCGGAAACGAAGTGTGACAGACGGACAGACGGATAGACGGACAGACGGACAAGGCAAAAACAATATGTCTCCCCCAGAGGGGGGAGACATAAAAACATGCAATACATGATTCCAGAGGACCAGAAAAAATAAGAAAATGATATAAAACGAAAATGACACTTTTCTTTTAGAAATGTCCACAAGAAAGAAACAAAACACAACATAACATACTTTTACTTGACATATAATTAAAATACTAAGTTTAACATATTTTAATATAATATACACATTCCCATTGGTTTTTTATTAAAATGTCTTCGTCAAATATGCAAGTAACAGTCGAAGAACGCAGTGGACTTTAACGGGACTCGATCACAGAATTTTGGGTTGGAAAGTACTTAGTAAAACAATAATTTATACATGAGTATCAGTGAAGAAATGTGATGCTAAATATCTGACTATTAAACATACCATGCCAACACATCTTTTAAAATGCCTGACAACTAAGGTAAATCCTTTTCTGTCCTATGCACAAAAACATGATTTACCCTTCTATTGAATGGTGTATTGAAAATGCCCTGGTTTGTGCACAATTTTCTTCAAATCTAGCACATGGTACTTTAGGTGTATGCTTCTAATGCAGTTATTTCGATTGCCCATCTGTGCTCTTGAGGCTTTAAAGGCCTTTAAATAGAATTACATATTATGGAGGAAATTGTATCAACTAAATTTATGATGAACTGTAAAGATAGACACACACTTAGCACATATTTGTGTTACTTTAACGTATGTTTGACATTTAATTTTACTTACATGTGCCGTTCGCCTTTGATGACAACGTGATATCGCAATTGTTCCTAAGTTTCTAGGTTGGTACCTTAAGCAGCATTAACCTGTTTACACGGTGAACAATGATACTACAATACAATGTATATGGCGTGAACTTGTAATCGAATGTTGAATTTTAAATCTCGCATATGTCCAGCTACATGTACATGTTTAGAAAACGACACACGTCTGTGACAATTATTTAAAATGCAAGACATCATTTGATTCTAGTCAATATGTAAAAAGCAACAAAAGTTGCAGATACAGTCTAAAGATTTGGTTGTTAACATTTACACCATCATTTTTTTTTAAAAACAAGACATATTTACATCATATTTGTACCATTGAGACATTTAAACGTAACGCGCTCCTATATATCACGTACCTTTTAAATGCCACATATCTCGAAAATGCGTATCACCTGGTGGGATGATGTGACGTGCTTATATCTGAGTATTTTTCTCTTTGTACAACAACTTTGTAATTGTATGTTCTTGTAGTTAGTGCATTACGTTTAACGTATTCACTATTAAATAACTGTGCAATTAAATAACAATTTGGCTTATTAGTTCTATTTCAAGTTACACTCTTTTAATCATTTGCCTTTTACCAGTACACTTTTAATTTGCAAATCGCTATAATTAAAGTTGTCTATACTTACATGTACAGTATAGTTTATTGTTTTGTTATACTGTAAATAGAATACACTGTACTCCACTTACAATGTAACAAGATGCGATTTAAACAGGCAATGATACATCTATTACAATTGGTAACAGCTGACAAACATGCGGCAAAACTGAACTGTACTGAGTTATGCTAACCGTTTTTGAAAGTATGTAGGACCTAATATCATATGCATGGTGTGTAATATAACTCCTTTTCTTTTGTTTGTGTGATAAGGTTTAACAGTTTAACACAAACAGTAAATACGCTTTTTGTATTAAACCCGACATCTGACAATCATACCCTAATCCATTGGATTAAAATTTACCATATACTGTGAAAAATGTTCATGTATTACAGTTTAGGAACCCTCATACATGTTTTATTATTTTGTTACAAATAACAAAAAATGGTTTTATTTTGATAAAATAAATGAGAATTGAATAATTTGCTATAATGTTTAGTTTAATAAAATAAAATGAAGTGTATTAGGGAATTATAATATGTAAACATTTTCATCGTAAAGTGTTTGCACGTGTTTATTATTGAAACATCAAAATAACCGAACAAAGCATACATGTGTCTTAAACATAGTATTGGTGACACTTGTGATAAATAGGGCTTGCACATGCCAAATATTATTCAATTAAATGCGTCGATAAATACTGACATTTTGGCACGAGCAGTTAATTGATGCACGACCCAACGCGCAGTAATTTATAGAATAAATGGAAAAGGAAACATGCATACCAATAATGTGTGGTTGGACTGTATTGATAGGCAAATAATACATCAGGACAGTGCAATAAAGTTTCTCTCAGACTTAATGAGTTAATAAAGGTCAACTTTTATAATACTGTTTAATTTTATTTTAAATTGTATATGTCATGTGAAAGATATTACAATTTATATTTAAACCATTGGTGCAGACCTACGAGTCTTTAGAAACTAGCAGTAAATCAGAAATACAAATCCTGAAACGATACACAACTGTTCAATCCTATAATAGCTAGAGGCAAGTATATAATTAAAATCATGCGATTAACATGTCAACACCAGATGTCATTTAGCGTTGTGCATGCCCAGTTGTCAATCGTAGTACATTAGTATTTTAAACGAGTTTTCATTGGCCGAAGCAGAATTTAACCTCTGGGTCAAAAACGAGTCTGAACAACTGCGCCGAAAAACGGTATCGTGTAATGCTGAAATAAGAATTTGAGAAAAGGTAAAACAAAAACAATACCTCCATGTTTTCAAGATGGCTGCTCTGTACTAACGTTTGGTAAGATAAGTTTTGATTTTCCACCCTTAAGAAAGCATACTTGCATGCTGGACAGGATTTTGTTACAAATACATTGTACAATGAATTCATCAATGACAATGACTGAAGCCATACCTTTCAAGCCGCTGAAGCGTTAACGGAACTCTGTCTATAACATAGCAATACTTAATAATTAATAATCCATTGGGACCAGAATAATATAACTACACTGTGATGTAGTACTGGGCGAACTTTTACAAACTTCACACAAGAACTAGGCGTCTGACGTTGGATGTTAAGCAACACGATTTCTCCTCTCATGGGTCACTTATTAGCACATACATTACAATACAGTTAATACGACAATGTTTTATTTAATTATTTATGCTTTTCATTTCTATTGATAAAATCTGTCATGTTGACAAATTAGCATGATTTTCATTAATCATTTTCAATCGTTTTAAACACAGTGGGATGAATAATTATTTAAATGTGTTGACGGCAAACATTCAATTATCATTTGAGTTATTATACGATCTAGGAGCGTCGAGCCAGGTGGTATAATAAGCCAGAACACGCAGCAAAATTTGAGGGTCATTCTCGGCAAATATTGTACAGTTTATAATCATACACAATACACGTGTACTTGACATATAAGTATGTGTTTTCTTCTCATGATATTTTGCCGAGAAATGCTTTTGAAGTGAGTTATTTAATTCTGAAACAATAGTTTTCGTTACATTCAGACTACGGATATGATAAATCTACATCGGACATGTAACCGTATATCTAAGTAATGATTCCGACTTCCGGATAGATAACCCCATTCGTCTTTATATTGACGTGCTGAACCCTGTTTGACGTGTAATCACAACATACTTTTAACTCAAAAACATATTTGATAAGCACGAACAGCACCTTTGACGTACAGAATATCATTCCGGGGTAAAAGCAAGAACCAGCAGTCAATGCAACAAATATCAAACCCCTAATTGATGTACAAAAACATACAACCTTTTACCACCTACCCAGAAATTCACAAATGTATAGATAGTGTGAATAGCTACCTCCTTGTATTGCCGTGGTACTACAAGACAACAATGTGTTGTAGCACTGTATCTTAATAAATATAATGGGCATTGGTCTATATATTAGAACAAATCGATTTTCGGTAAATGTAAGGGTCGTTACAATCGGCCGGGTGGTACAACGAAAGGTCAGTCGGTCAAAATACAGGAAAGTTACATAGTTCTATGTCCAAGTTGGACAAGTTGTTAATAGTATGTTGTTCGTGCAGGTTTTCCTTGGTGGCGACTATGTTTCTAAGCCAAGTGAAGTAGAACAGTCTTGTGCAATGAAGCTACTTGATCAAACGAGGATAAACCACTGGTGTTGGGAAGTGAACCTAAACCTCGGGATTTGTATCAAAGTGAAGTATCGTTCAAGCTTTTCACAAATCTTTGCTTATTCTTTAGTATGCCTCTCAAGAGAGAGACGATCTATTTGCACTTTGTTTGCTTCAGTTGTTATAAAAGTAGAATGTTTACCTTCAACGTGCTACTTGACAAGTATTCGAACATAAATAATAAAGACTGTTTTTTTTGCAAACTTCCATCTTAAACATGTTACTGAAATATACATTATATATGATGGGGGCAAGAGAAAACACTGTTTATTATGGGTTAACCAAAGGGTCAAACCCGCAAGACCGCGGTCAAACTGTTTATCAAAAGACTTTTTCCTGACGGTCAATGTTGTTGACTTCTTGATATTAATTTATAGCAGTACCTCGTCTATTTTAATCCAATGGATTAGGGTACCGTTTCACCAACATTACCATAAATTAATGTTTAAATGGGAATTGAAGAAAATCTTAAGTTTTATTAATGAGCGTTTCTCTGTTCTTATCATAAGAAAACTGATGAAAGGGAAAGCCCTCAGGAAGCATAGCCTGCACGAGAAAACAGCAGCCTCGGTTTTATTGAAGCTGTTCATCAGTAAGTTTGCGATATCAACATTTTACGGCATCTGACTCTTTAAAAACAAATTTAACGCTTCGAGGGTATTTATACAATTTTAAAGATATATGCAATGTTTTGATATATTACGTTTTAATAATTTAATAATTTATTTTCAGTGATTTACTTTCTAATTTACAGCCGAACTTGACTGACATATTTTGACGTTTGTTGTTTATTTTATTCTTTCTCTGTGGTTCATAAATGCAATTAAGTAACATCATTGCAGATGCACATTTTGCAACATCAAAATACTAACATAAAATGTGTCCTGGTTGACACAAGTCATTTAAACCTAAATGAAATGAAAGTTAAAACGGATATCCTGTCTTAATGGAGAAATACATCGTCCATCAATATTTGTCTCTTTTCAATATAGTGAATTCAAAAAATGATTAAGATTGTTTGTAAGTTTAAGAATAAAACATATGTTTTTAATAACCAACTGTAATATGCAATACGGCCGTCATACATGTATTTGCGTTATGTGAAAATTTATGGAGGGTCTGCGCTTGCATAAACTTAGGTAAAAGGTTACGCTCATTTTATTATGGTGAAACGCTCTATTTTGATTAAATGCTTAGCTACATGTTCGCATTTTTGAGTAAGTGAAACGGCCCCAGGGCTATTGTTATTATTATTGTTATTATTATTTTTATCATTATTATTAGGTGACTATCTGACCCACTTAAAACAAAAGGAAGCTAACCTCCTGTTTGTGATAAAGTTATCACAATTCAAAAGAAACACGACACGAAGTGGGAGGTGATTGGTTCTTTGCGAAACGGTTGCGCAAACCGAATGTCTCTTGCGTCGTGGTGGTCTACGTTCTTTTGTGTTGTTCTTCGTGTTTGTTTTGTACGTGCCATTTTGTTATTGTGCCCGTTAACTTGACATATCTACATTGTGTACAACATTCTTTCTTTGAACATCTCTTCAATTTAAATTATAAACATTATTTGCATGTAAAAAAACAACTTAACCCCCACACCTTTTGACATTTTATATATGCAGAAAATAAATGTGTGGCATGGGATGGGTGTTACAAATATCCCAGTTAGACATAAAATGCTTTGGGGATTTAATGTTATCGGCGGGGACAATTATCACAATCGAAGCAGCTCATTCATGCTTTATTAATAGTAGGCCCACCCGTTAAACATATCTCTAAGAACGATACGAATGACATCAATCTATTTTAAGAATATGTGCCATTTGACATAACAATCTTTTAATTTTCATGTCGCGAATACTACATTAATATCTTTACCAACGCCCTCCGATAATTAAATATTTTGTTAACTACATAATTAGATTTTAACATAACTATGATAATTTAGAAATATATGTTCTGGTTATATGTTTTATAGATACGTTAATTATTAATAATTCAAACCTAAACTAATTGAACGTGCCCCAAGGCGTAAATCAATAACAATTCAATTTTCAACCCACCTGTATGGCACACATATGTTTTACAATTAACTTTATTATTCCCAATAGAATAAAACATGTAAAATATACAACATTACTCTGGGATAGTTCATAAATACATGTATATTATCATATGTATTAACAAGCATTGAACCGTTGTGGTATTACCAAGATAATTATTAACTAAGCTTATTATTACGTGAATGATTATTTTTAACTTTTATTTATAAGCGAGTTTTCTAGTTGTCATACACAATAGCAGCCGGACATTTTACTGTTGAACACAATTTGAAACTACGCATACCCATAATTTTAACAAAACTCTAAATTGTGTATTATTTTTTGCAATTTTGCCTGTGGCATATTCAATTTATTAAAAAATGTCAGTAATTTGTTATATTTAATCATTATTACATCAATATTTTCACCCTGTGACTTCATGTAACGCAGTATATATATAATTTTATATCCCAAGTATAGACTCTCGACGTTTTAGGATTGTTTTGCGATGTTAGGTAGTTTAATATTTTGAATACGTTCCAAAAATAATTACTACATTCTAATGGGATTTTAACATAATATAATAAAAGATTGTACAAAACTCCTCTTTCAATATAATAATGTTGTAAACAATACATACATGTCATATTTAAGGGCAGCATTACGAAATGGCCCGTAAAGTTGACCTTTACTATATCTTTATTGATAATTTCTAAGCCCATTTCGCTTGACTAAATGTTCACCTCTCGTCAATGATATGGTCATTAATTGCCATTTGCAAACAATTTCTGATATTTAGATCGAATACATGAATAAAAGGAGCTTTGACCGAATAATGCCAAGTTCCAGGCACAAAGACATTGAACAGAATGGAGGGGCAAATTTATGGCATATTAGTCCCTTGTCAATATGTTCTAGATCTACAGGATTGTAAAACACCCCATACCAAAACCCACATACTGTTCTTAACAGACGATGACTATCTAGAATGTGGCAGAAACAGGGGCGTCATATCTCTTTGACATACAAATGTACTGTGTGCTGATGTAATATGATCTATTGCATAACGCTGTTGGCGAATCCTATTACGCGGTACAAGTGCTATAGAATGCATTTAAAAGCATTCGAAGCATGTGACTCTTATGTAGCTCTTTGTTCACCAATCACATACATACGCAGTACATACGAAAGGCGCACTTGCGTTCATGTAACATAAACGTGATAATCATAACAAATTATTAAAAAATACAAATTAAATTTCAAAATTGACATACGTCCTGATGTACTTTAAATATTCTCAAATGTGAAGTCCCTTGACAGTTTCTAGCGATGGGAGGAATTACAAAATTATTGGAAGATATCACGCATCCATTGTTTGTTTATCATGTCCAGTGTGTTTGTGACGACTTAAGGAACACGTAGAACTGCATGCATTTAACTAAGTAACCCCCAATAGACAGTTCCGCAACTGTCAATCATGATCATCTATAACAGTACATGGTCAATTTTAATCCAATTGATTAGGTTTATTTAAAGAAAATAATTAGAAAATTAAGAAAATAATAAAACGTAGTTAGAAGGCATAAGTTGGGTAAGAAAATATAGCGTATGTTTAAAGCTGTTCACCATTAAAAATATCTAAATGTTATAGATTATATCTACAATTTCAAGTACATGTATACTTACATTGGTGGTGGTATTAGCAATGCGGTTAAGGTTGCAACTGACAAATAGCATTTATTTAAATACCTATTTATTTAGCAATAAATGAACTTACTTTAAAGTTGACAATGCCAAGTTAAGCTGTCAACTCGCATTAACCTGTTATAACAATGACCTGTTGTAACAATAAAGGAATACGTGCAGAAAGGGACACCATACGTATTATAATATGTTATACTATTACGTAAGGGATTCCGGGACACTAACAACTTAATTATTGATATATTTTTAAAGCAAAAGAGAAATTTGAAAAAAAACTGTGGTCTCTTAAACACTGATACCTGGACTGCATTTTGATGATTTCAAATTGTAGACAGCTATTCATACCGTTGAGTATCAATCATTCAAAATGACCCACTGATGAGAGGAGTTCCGGGACAGTGTAAGGTATTCCGGGACACGGGATATCTCATTACTGCTGTTTGCGGACTCAAGTCGTTGAACTTCTCAAATTAAATTTTAACTGTCTAACTATAGTTGTGTACATGTTCATGAACTGTTTTAGTTTTTTGGTATGCTCAAATGGCTAGACTGTTATTCGTTGTAACAAGTGAAATAAAATATACAGAACAGTACTGTTACAATAAAGAAAGGAAAAACACTTGTCAATTTGATTTGATAACTAAAAAGACAACAACTTTACGAGAGTATACAAGTGCATGGAAAAGGTACATGTATATCAAACAATATTTCAATCAACATTATATATTCTCTTCGAGATTTACAGTACAAAATAGTAATGACAGTGCTCCCAACAAACACCCTCCTAGTTAAGTACTAGCTACATAACGTTTATTCATTTGTGTGCCTTGTGTAAAAATAACAAACAAATAATATAAGCGCACTTTTCCGTGACTACAAAACACAGACTCTGGCCCTATTTAACATAAGTACTTCCAACTAAAAACACCACAGTAGAAATAACGAGACTAGAAACACGGTTTTGTATTAGTATAGGAAGTCATGGTTGTATAAAGAATGCATTAATAATCTAAAAGAAAAGATTTATATATTTAATAAAACTCAACACAAAAAGTCCCTCTATTACCATTTTTAAATTTGTAATTATAAAAAAGAACAAATGAAAACTAATTCACATTTTTGCCTTATCAAAAGAAAGTTTGAAATCCACTCGAACTTGATGAAAATATGTAACTAATTAACTCCAGTATTGTTTTTAAAAAGTGTGTCCCGGAATTCCTTACACGACCTACCTACAACTTGGACGGTTTATGTACATTTAACAAGCTTGTTGTGCAAAAATATGAATAAGTCCTGTAAAACTAATAAGAATTAAAACATAATACCCCAAAATAAAGTCAAATTTCCTATACGCTAAGGTTTAATGAATAGTTTTTTATTGTTTCATACGTTTTTGTCTACCGGTGCGACGGTAAAATGTTCTGGCTATTACATTCTAAAATCGTTGGCAACCAAATTACCTAAATCACCCGAAATCGTTTAAATCTATTCAAGAAACATCATTTTCAATGACCAAAATATAAAACACGGTATGGATATGAGATTTATCGAAATACTGCAATTAAATTGTTATGCTGTCCCGGAACTACCCGCGTCCCGGAATCCTTTACATAACTGTATTATAACGTTCAACCGGAAAAAAAGGAATCTAAGAGGTGGTTATATATAACAATATAGATAGTGTGTGAAATCGTTTTTCAATTGTCGTTAATAACCTCAATAACCTATGCTTTACGTAAGGCGGTAGCTACTTCCTTTCGGTAGAAGATGACTAGAATTTGTAAGGCCAAGAACTGCAAAGACTTATGTAGTTGGACTGACAACGTTACACACCACGTGACATAAAAACGCTAAACCCGAGAAAACACCACCAATTTAGCTTATGTTGTCATCCCAAAGTACACTTATACCGTAATTTACAACTTTGGTTTATGGTAATTGTCAAATAAAAGTTCATTACTCTGTCGCTGCAACGAATAACAGCATTACTTGATACAAGAGTTGATACCTAACATTATGCCTATCTATCCCGAGAAAGCGCTCCGCTCCGTTTTACAGTAGAGAAACTTCCCACTACAAAGAGAATGATATTTAACAAATATTTAATATGTCTAGGCTTAAAACAGTTGTCGCTAGCGACTAACAGACGTGCACGAATATTATAAAAGTCTGACTATCTTTGATACAGTATCCATAAAGGCATTGGATATTAATGTCTCTGACATCGTGCTTGACTAGGGGTGCCACGGCTCTGTGATTGTACGGAGGACCGGCAGATATTAAAATGACGGTCGCCTATTGGAATTTAAATCTATAACAGTGGAAGACTATTACTTTTGCAATTATTAATTTCATTGGCTTGACAGGAATTGTTTTATTAGATTGAATTAGTCGGGAAATTGACAGGGACTTGATCTGTGGGCAACTGTTGGAGTAGAGCAAATAAATATTATTGTATAGACGGCTTTTATATTGTGAAGCGATTCTTTGTTGAAAAGGGGGAACTTTTGTTAAGAAAAAATAAAGCATAAATAAAACAGGAATAACAATTTACAACATTTAGACATTAAAGACAATCAAAATGGTAAGTTGGTAACAGTGTTTTCGTTCTTTTTGTTTTACTTTGATTTGATTTTCGTTAAAAACGTACATATGTTATTTAACAATTATGATTGTAAATGCATGGTACTTCCTTAATTTACCTTAAATAACTTGGGGCTGGGGGGGGGAATATATATACTATTCAAATGTCGTTTTGTTTCAGAAAGTATAAAAAAATAATTTAACAAACTTTTCTGCTTTATATAATTTTCATGCCAAACGTATGTAAATTAGTCTATAAAATGCATTAAAAAAAAGATTTTACTTAAAACATATAATCAAATTCGTATCGCAAAACGACACTAAATATAGAGAAGAAAATGATAAAGTGCAGCATAACGATAATTCAAAACATATGTTATATGTTTAAGAAGTTGCATTGTTTTCTTATATTCGCTGTCATTTTAGGTAAGGTCTAAACAACATAAAACAACATAAAATGTTTAGGACAAGATATTCTTGATAGAAAATCTCCGCTTTAATATAAGTTACATTTGGCGATTGATTCTGACATATAACAAAAATGCTGTGATCTGCTAGAGCATATGCCAAAGCATATTTAATAGCGACCTTAGAATAATTCATTAGTAAAGCAAACACCATTTTGCCTTATATATCAAGATAAACTATTATATGTTAACTGTAATGGGTACAGAATGTGAGTTATGTAATAATGGTTGAATTTATGGGAAATTATTTGCCATTCGTTTGCATGATGAGTTGGAACATCTGCAGATTACACATTCAATAGCAAGGGTTTAAAATCCTCGGGGAATGGCATATCTCTGTTAAAAAAGATAGATATCATAATTAGACAAAGCACTAAATAGCCATGTTCATTCTATTTAGATTTGTTGTTAAGACATCACTGAAGTTAAACACTTGTGCTTTAACGGAGTCATTCGCATGTGTTTAACTGGAAATTATTGTAAAACGAGATCTTGGGCTATGAGGAGTTAACGTTGTGAATTGACATCGAACTTAAAAGGCGTCATTAGAATAGAAGCCATTTCCAAATCCAATACACTTCATGCGTTGTTTTGCCAGTCAATCTCAACGGGTAACCTAACATGCTGCCTATCCAAACAATTAAACTATTGCCAAACGAGTTCGTTTTATTCAGTTTTGTGACGTTTATCAATCTTAAAATACAGAGAGTCAGTTTACTCTGTTACGGTTTTTAAGAAGCTTAACTGAAGGGCAAAAACTGCGGAATACACATACTAATTCCCGTATCAGAATACCGAGTTAAGTACAAACGCAGTGGTGATTGGTCGAAGAAATTTGTAAATCTCTTAACTCTTTTAGGTGTGTCGAAAAGAGGCAATTACACTAGTGGACCGGTTCTATTTATGTTGTGCGCTATCAGCATAATTATAGTATAATTTTTAAATATTAAAGAAACGATATAAATTAAAACGTATGTCAAAAGTAAACTACAACAGTATTAAATAATTTAAATGACATTCACCACAATGCAAAGGAACTTTAACTTTACTTTTACTTTTTGGGACATCAATACATACTATTATCAATACTTTATATTATAGAGTAGAATACAATTGGACGCGCTGCATGTTAACTACTTCGCATATCATAAAATTATAGGCACAAATAAGACATATATATTATCCCCCCCCCACACACACACCCTTAGTCGTATTAGCCATTATCACATATATTGCGATGGAATTAACACCCTTTTCAACAGTCATCTGAACACAGCTGTTCAGTTGACATACGTTAATTGTCATGTTCGTTTAAGTCCTAACGGTTTGTCTTTTAAACACATTAAATTTAAATCGTTTGCTATGAATGAATGAATGAATTATTTAAATAGGTCTTGTCTCCGAAAACAAGAGCCATCGTGTTTACAGTCTTGCGGCCACGTGATTCAAAAGAACATATGTCGCATCTGAATTTAATGTGAGCGTAAACAAAGCCGCTTTTTATAGTAGAGTTGATGTGTCATGAATAACTCTGTATTTGGTAATAGTCTTACATTCTGTGCCGTTTCGAGTGACTTTATATGGGTTGCGGTTTTTTATACATGATTTGTCTCATTTTCGATGTGTTTTAAACGAATTCATGCTATAATTCTTCTAAACAATATACTGTCTGACAGGTGTCAATGATAGGCACGAATATAAATTATACCCCATCAGCCGTTGAATAAGACACGCATTGTGTTACTTTATATATAACTGTAGTGCGGAAATAAAACAGTAACGCTTTTGATTACAATGCGGAAGTATCAAATCGCTTCTTTAAAATATAAAATTATACTATAATTATGCTGATAGCGCACAACATAACTAGAACCGGTCCACTAGTGTAATTGCCTCTTTTCGACACACTTAAAAGAGTTAAGAGATTTGCAAATTTCTTCGATTAATCACCACTGCGTTTGTACTTAACTCGGTATTCTGATACGGAAGCATCATTCACGATTTGTATCCCAAAGAATTTACTCACACGATAACATATGGCTCATGAGTCATAAACCATGAAAATAATGATCACGAACGAGAATCATTTGTTTAAGTGTCATCTGGTTTTTGTTTGATGCTAATAAACAGAATAAACATTTATTCCGGCTACCTCGTGTAATTAGTTATTTTAATGGCCATTTTGTAGCTCAAGTGTTATTTACCTTTAACGCTATGGTTTATTTATTTTCTTGGTCCACGCTCATTAGAGCTATTGATTTTGATTTCTAACTTAACTACACTGTACAGAAACATTGACAGAAACATTTATCCAAACACCGCCGATAAGGTGTATGTGTGAGTTTTCTTTCAATAATTAAACGCATCCGTAAAGTAAAAACCCCGCGACGTATTTGTATAACATTCATGTTAGACTGTGCGATTGTACACTGTTTATACGTTTCAAATGACGAATAACAGTCCCAGTATTGAGTGTTTCTGATTCAAATAAGGAAAGAATTTAAACTGACCTTCATTAAATTTGATAACAAAAATAAACGGAACTATGTTGATGCTGATTTGAACCATTACGACACAAGTCTTGCCCTAAAATTCTTCCAGATCAAGTTCCATGTATATTGCATGTTTAACGACTGTAAAGATCGCGTGTGTATTGTATACATGTAGTAAACAGTCACTCTGTTTTAACCATTACTGCATGATATATAGCACTAAACGCTATATTTATACACACATGTGTCGTTGTTATTTTCCTTTATGACCTTACATTCATTATAACAGTAATACGTTAACTGTTGTACTTATATTCATTGTTGTTTATTGTACTTCGATGCACGTGATCCCTTGATCTTGAATTTTTCTCATTTGTTTTCTATATATAATTCAGAAGATTGATTATTTTCTTTATTTGATATAAGATAATTATTATATCTTAGACAATCTGTATTAAGCACGAAGGGAAAACTGCGTGTAAGTTTAACGACAATAATACAATACAATGTATAGCAATTGTCATGGACTGAGCAAGTTGTAATCAAGCAGGACTATGTTAATCAAATTGTTAAATTACATAGGACCTATTGCAACAGTGAATTGTATTAATATTGCATTCAGAAAATCATAATAGACATATATTGACTATCAATGGTACAATTCAAAATAATTGATTTAAACATGCGTTTTCACCAGAATCCAAGTGAACACTCTCGATGTATGTACATATAAGTATTATTGTAAGGTTGTAAAACGACAATAGTTATTATTGGTGAAAAATATCAAATTTATGTATTGCTCATTGAAAGTAAAATAATATGATGGTGTTTCGTTTGTCAATAATTTATTACTAGACAAAAGCAAGTCATAAACGCTGTTAAATACTCGTTAAGAGTAATAAGTTATACGTATAGGGCATGAAATGGAATATAATCTTAATTAGCTGTTTTGTTTAATTGGCAAATACATACATTTAACAACAAATAGTTTACATATATAAAACTAAGAATCGGGTCGCGTTCATAAGTTAAAGAATAAAATACACTTTTTGTTGAAAAAAATACAAAGTTAAATTGTGTCTAATATGTTGTGTTATAACGCTCTATATTTTTTTCAAGCCTTTACAGAAATTGTACAAATTTATTCTCGCCGAATCTCTTTTATTAGCTAAATTTTAACATTGTTGATATCGAGTAATTAAGTTGATTATGTTTCTTTAAGGGGGTGTCCTTGCAACAGTGGTAAGGTTTGGTCTGTGCTTTACATGATGTGGGCATATGTTGTCTTTAAAGGGAAACTGTCTGATTCTTTCACTAATTACAATTATGTAGGAAACACAAAAGTAAGTGTATCGATTAAAAAAACTTCAGCCAACAAATGCACATTAAGCGACATATTTCTAA
>Ga0224511_10000992_pt1 | contig 15937 bp, 12 predicted proteins | sample SF_May12_sed_USG_2_FD_169988 | JGI IMG/M metagenome (GOLD analysis project Ga0224511, IMG submission 169988) | Sediment microbial communities from San Francisco Bay, California, United States - SF_May12_sed_USGS_8_1 | ecosystem: Environmental > Aquatic > Marine > Sediment | place: USA...
CGATTAGGGCATGAATAGATAAAGAACTCAGTGATGAAAAGTGTTCGAAATACTTTTATCAGAAAATTAAGGAAAAGAGGGCGAAAAACACAATAAAAAACAAAAAACAATAGAAAATAAAAAAGGAGAGACAGTAGAAGGTCAAGAAGCGGTGATGGCGGTTTTCAGGGATTATTATGGAGAACTTTATAGATTTAGAGGAGGGAAAAGGGATTACTGAAGCGTTAGCTCAGGGAAAGGACATGGGCAGCCTAGAAGTAGATGAGAGAGGGACGAAAGAAGTCTTGATGGGGATGAAAGATGGTAAGACACCTGGACAGGATGGTCTACCGGCCGAGTTTCACAAGCTCTTCTGGCAGATACTTGGCCCTGAGATATGTGAGGTTTTTTCGGGAGTGGTGAAGGGCGGGGAGGCGCCAGCATCTTGGAAGGAAGCAGTCACGGTCCTTTCGGGAAAGGCTGGGGATAAGGAAGAGCCGAGAAACTACCGACCCATCAGTCTCTTGAACTGCGTCTATATGTTGTTTATGAGGCTTATTGGCCAGAGATTTTTGGGCCCGAGACTGGGAGAGGTGGTGGGGGGAGAGCCAGACGGCTGGTGTGGGAGGAAGAGCGATACAGGATGGGTTGATTTTGGTGAGAGAAGTAAAAACCTGGTGAGAGAGGAAAAGAGAAGAGGGATACCTTGTATCTCTAGATCAAAGAAAAGCTTTCAATGCCGTAAATCAGGAACTAATGTGAAAGGTACTTGAAAAGATTGGAGTGGGGAAAGGAGTAGTGGACTGCCTGAAAGGGTTATATGAAGGCGCAGTGACGAGAGTGCAGGTCAACTGGGAGTTGAGTGGCGAGGTGGAGATACGGCGGGGGGGCTCGCCAGGGCTGCCCTCTTTCACCAACTCTGTATGTGATGTATATCGAGGGAGTCTTGAGAGAATTTGAGAGAAGGGTCACTAGAAGGGTGTCTCTTCCAGGCGGAGAAGCGGTGCGGTATCCTGTTTTTGCGGATGATGTGACGGTTTTCTGCAGAGACAGACGCGAAGTAGAGCGAGTTTTAGAATTTTTTAAAGAGGTAGAGACCATGACAGGCGCGGGTTTTAACGCGGAAAAGACAAAGGTTTTGGTGGTTGAAGGGGCCCCAATGATTCAAGGAGTGGAGACTGAAGTGAGGATTTGTGGGGTGTGGTTTGAAGGAGATGGAAAGAAAAACATGACAGAAATAAGCAGAAAGGTCCAGAAACGTTTGAACGATATGGTGAAGTTTGAGATGTCAGTGGTCGGTAAAGTCCTGGCGATAAATACTATGGTGGTCTCAATTGTACGTTACGTATCGGTAATTTTCTTGCCGGGGCAGGGCATGCTGAAACAGCTAGAGAAGATGGCCTTTTCATTTCTGTGGGGAGAAGGGAAGACGGAGATGGTCAGAAGAGAGGGAGTGCGAAGAAGAAAAGTAGACGGAGGTCTGGGGATGGGGACTTGAGGAAGGTGTGCGAACGAAAGTTCTGGCTGCACAATGTTGGGCGGCCATCGCGACCTGGCTTCACTCATCCGAGAGCCCCTTTGTTTAGATATTTTTCGCAGAGAAAGTGCGGTTAGAGTGCCCTTGGCTCTGGACCAACAGTGAGCCGCACAACTTCCCGGCAGAAGGAACGTATAAAATATTAGCCAAATTGAATAGTAGATTGAAGGAGGTATTGAAAGAAACTGGGATGGGGACAATAACAGACAGAGTGATAAGACATGTGGAAGAACAAAATACGAAATTGGAAGGTCAGAGGATAGGGGTTACAGGACTCCAAGTGGAAGAGAAGACGCAGGTGGAAATTTTTACAAGCCTGTGGAAGGGGTTAGTTCTGGTGGAAACGCAGAGCTTTTTAGGGAAGACGCTGGCAAATTGTCTTACCACGGGAGAAAGGCTAGACAGAATGGGGATGAAAATAAAAGAGAGAGGATGTGTGATGTGTAACAGGTGTGACGCGGAATCGGTTATCCACCTTTTTATTGAGTGTCGCGGACAGGAGGACGAGATCTTTTCAACATGTGTGCGTATGTCTGAGCGGGAGCAGAAGTAATGAAATTGGTAGGCAAGATAAATCTGAAAATGTGGAAAGAAAGAAATCGCAGGCTGTTCAAGGGGGAAAGAGGAACACTTGCGGGGCTAAATAGCGCAGTGGAGAGTGGTGGAGAAGTGGTCTGAAAATCAAAATGTGTGTGACTCAGAAGATATCTGAATGGAGTGTTAATAGCGGAGATTTAGTTAGGTTAGAAATTGAAAACTGTTCAGAGGGCAGGCGAGGTTGCAGGGGTTGTAGCCGTAGCCTGGGAGGAGTTGTCGACTTGGCCATAATGCCTGTCGAGAATCCGTCCCGAAGCCGAACCGCCTTTTTCTTGCTGGGAGGTTGTTTAATAGGAGAAACTTTAGGGTAATTAGAATAGTTCAGCGAAAGTTTATATTTATTTGTTTAGTTGTTTAGTATGTTAGTTAAATAGTATAAGTAAAAGTGTTAGTTCTTCTATTAAACAGGAGTTAGCGAGAACATAGACTAGAGGGGAGGATAACTCCATGCGCGAACTAGGTTAACATGAATAATTCATATCGATGGGGAACAATAGATGGGTTGACCAGCGACATTCTGCGTACAAACGGTAACCCTACAGGGAATACCTCGACCATCTGAACACTTGCAAAACTGGCCCACGTTTGTAATTTTACCCGGATAGAGAAAAAGGATAGTTACGAATACATGATAGGCCAGCTAATGCCTTGCCACTCGCAGAAAGGATCATCCTTCATGACATGACCATTTAGAGGCGTACAACCTTGCTGACCCATACCATGGATACACTGGCACAAGTTATGCAGTTTCTGGTTTATATCAATAATTATAATTTAGCAGGTAACGGTAATAATGATACAATAATGCTGAGTCTCATACGTCTCATAGAAGGACAACAGGAAACATTTTAATAAAATCATAGTACGGTTACACTAGTATTAACACCACCTGCCAACCCTTTGCGCACTGCGAGATGAAATCGGCAATCTTCTAGTGGAATGAGAAAATCATCAAGGTAAAGAGCACCTCTGGCCATCACGAGCCACACGCATTTCCTAGTTTGGCTGAGTGGATGCGGAACCGGCTGTTCCTGCAGGATGCAAACTCTTATGTGTGGGTGATTACCCAGCACCGATGACTGGGCGCTGACTGGAGTAAAGAGAAGCCATCGTCGGTTAGCAACAACCCCCGCTGCCTCCGTGTTTCACTGGTGTGCTGCTGTTAATCTGTACAGAAGGTCGACTGTCCGCAGCAGTAGGAGGTCCCATTCTATTCTTTATTTCCGCTGCCATTGTCATGAAAGCTTGTTCTACATTCGTCGCATTTTTGGCAGATGTCTCGAGGAAGGGAACTCCGAGCTGTTCAGCATATTCCTACGGAATCAACCAACGGAGACCCAGTTAGATTCACCACCACCAATGTGTGGAATGCATAGGCATGGCGTTTTCATCACATGACAATGACAAATGACATACTATGGTCTCTGACGTCAAGTTGTGGTAATGATACAGAGCGACCCATCAACTCTGGCAGTCATACCTTGAGTGAAGGAACGAGGCCAATCGGAATGACACATTGCGCCTACTGATGCCCATACTGATGTATATAGATACATAGTAAACCTTATGTTATATACCTTAGCAGTAGTGTAGTCGACCACTTTCTTTGTGGAGAGATCGCATTTGTTTCCCACCAACAGCTTGTTGACGTTTTCGCTGGCATACCTGTCAATTTCTTGCAACCACTGCCTCACATTACCAAAGGAGTCCTACAAAATAGGCATTGAACCTATACGTGATTAGCAAGTCAATGATGCATTCAACCACTCATAGCTGAGCTAATGCTTCAGCCTTTGGACTTGGTGGATAATTAAGACTCGACACGGCTCTGGCTTAATGCCAGTAAAGCCACGTACCTTTGGCAATGCACTGATGCTGGCAGGCAACCCGTCTAATAATGCCATCCAAGTAAGCAATCAACAAAAAAGGCTAGTAGAACTACTGCCAAATGCTGCTTTATCAGTGTGTACCTACCTGATCCGTAACATCGTACACCACTATGATACCGTGTGCGCCTCTGTAGTAACTACTGGTTATAGTTCGGAACCTCTCCTGACCAGCTGTGTCCCACTACAATGACAACCCATGCACATTTAGGCTTGATTGGAATAGCTGACTTACAGAATACTCCAATTGTGACAGATCACTGACTGTATGGGCTAACACACTTACAGTTAACTGTAAGAAGCAGTAATACTTACAATTTGTAGCTTTATAGTTTTACCGTCTAGTTCAATTGTTCGGATTTTCTAAAATGAGAAAGATTCCAATGAGCATGTGCTAATCATGATGGGTCAACGTCCAAGTAGATTAGAGTGAAACTGCTGTGATACACACACCCATGACGGGCTCGCGAGTCTTTATCTTGACTGGATGAATAGATCACTTCATTCACTACGACTGAACTGTCCGATGAAACCGGTCAAATCTGGCGATATCTGTCTAATGAGAAGTACAGCAAGTGACCGGGGATAAGAAAATCATCTCGACTGGATCAATAATCCTCCTCCATGAGTTACTCCCAAGCACAGATGCGAGTAGGGGCCCCAAGGAGGCAAAACGAGTTGGATAACTCACAAAGTCGACACCGATGGTGCTGATGTAGCTTTCTGTATAGGTATCATCGGCGAATCTGAGCAACAGACAGGACTTTCCTACGCCTGAGTCACCAATGAGTAGCAGCTTGAAGAGATAGTCACTAAAAGGAATAAGAGTAGTCATGAGCGCGGGTGAAACTATCATCATTATAATGGCGTATCGACCAGGGTGCCAGCACTTCTGACACGTTATCGAGTCGGGGAGTCTATACTATCATAGAAATAGGATACTAGCAGTATCATCCTTGAAAACAATGACAAACTGGCCAACAAGTAGTCAGATCCTTAAAATCATCAAAAACGTCAGCGCAACACAGAGTAGCCAGACATCTACATTTTCGACTAAAATCCACTGGTAACATTCATGACACCATCATAAACAGTAACAAAAAGTGTGCACCAGCATTCACTCAATAGGGTATCCGCCAGCGTAAGGTACGGAAACTTAACTTCGTAAAGAAAAAGCTTACTCAATCGTTTATTTGACTTATAAAGAGTGAGTTTTTTGTCATTCTTACAGGGCTATGCCGGACCACCGTTTTAGTTACAGGGTATGGTCGCTACTGAAAATACACCGAAAGAGTATGCAGATGTTAACAAATTGATCTCTCACAGACCGAATAACAACTGAAGGGAGGTGGTCTGTAGGTCAGCTAATAGAATATGGAAGGCGACCAAGCAAGTTACAGAGAAGCATTGGCTCCAATGGACTAGAGTCTAATCACTAGACTAGAAAATCAAGAGCTACACACTACATAAATTAAGTCCATGATGAAAACTAAAAGAAACTGGCTTAGCTTCAGCTTGATCAGTTGATGATGTCAAATCAACCACTGACCAGTTTGGGGGAAGTGACCAGCTTACTTGGATTTGAATGATCATTTTATTTTACATGGATAGCTTAACTACGACCAGAAGTCTTTTTGACATTAACTAAGGTCCATGGAGAGAAGAATGCATAAATCAAAGACACTAGTCAGGTAAACAGAGTCCATTTGACAGTCCTGGTCAGCGTCGAAAACTTATGCTGTATCACATCATTACGTAGTGAGTGTTGAAATTATTGTTAAGTTGTACTTGTACTTGTAGCATTTAAGTTTAACTTAGTCAGTTAGTGTCTCACGAGTTCAGTGATAAAGTGAGCTAATAGAACCCGACATGAAAATTTTCAATAGTCATGATTCACACCCTCAACCAATCTCACGGACCCAGCACTGTGACAAAGTGAGTGACTGACCCACTTGACGTCTTGGTCACCAATCAGTGAGTAACTCACTAACGTAATCAGGTAAGCAAGACTAAGAGTAAGAGTAAGACTAGGTCTAGAGTAAGACAAGAGTAGGGCAGACGTTGTGGTCAAGAAAGGGTGGCTTTACCCTACCCATGCATGATCGGTAACAACAGTCAGAAAATGCTTCAGTATACCTCAAAGTTTATGTCACAATCACATGCTAGCCGCCCTCCAGTCGATGAGTGTCTCACTCCTAACTGAATAACTCAACTGGCAAATCAACTCAAGCCACCAGCCAAGCCAATCCCTATTTTCGGTCGACAAGTCTTTTCGTTTGGGACCAGTTCATAAAACAAGCGCCAGCGTGCGACAAATACTCACTATTCTGGATTCATGCTGATGATATAGATGTGATTTTAAAGCGATACACGACCAATAATCAAGAGAAGAGGGTGGAGGAGGCAGTGAAAATTATGACAAGTCACTTCCTGACATCAAAATGGCTGAGATTTTAGGGCGTAGGGTGACGTCACGATCAACGTGTCATCACGCGAAGTGCGTGAACGACCTAATAATCTTAAAACATCACCGAAAATTCTCGCCGTACTCATATCGTTAGATCTGGTTAACGCATTAAACAAATATGATGATAAGTAAGTCGAAATTTAGGACGCGTCAGTTTATTTAGAAAAGCAACTTCTCTTTAGAATACCCATTCTGTCGTAAAAACCTTGAGTTATAGACTCGGCCGTTGCTATGGTACCACATCAACCAAGATACAAAAATGGCGTCTGAGGATGGAGATGCTACCGCTCCCGCAAGCAAGAAGTTGTTTATCAACCACGTTGACTCATATCAAGGGCTCAACATAGCCAAGGCAAGTAGTCAGTGTAATTATAAAGTCGCCAACACGAATATCAAAGACCTATGGACCCCGTTTAATTGTGTTTCTTCAAACCTGCAGTGGAGTCTGTAGTGTATCACTTATTTAATTATTCACTCTCGCTATATCCAGTGATAATTGACATATATAACTGCTATATCAGTCATTCAGTATCACTCAGTCAGTCACTCAGTGTGTCACCCTCACAGCAAGGCCTGGGGGTTGATATGAATCTGAGTGACCCAGTCAATCAGGTTGTGACTGAGAACCTGGATCAGTGTTAACAATGTTTGAAAAAAACAGCTATCTCATAGGACTGGAGATCCATCTCGATCAAATTTGCTAAATGTATCATGTTGACTTGGATCGGGTTCTAGTAAGTTTATGACCTATATCAATCATAGTCATAGATGCTGCCTTCGATCTGGTTGTACTAGCACTAGAAGATTTTCCCATTGAAGGAGACTCAAAGTCAAAGCATAAATGTGAGAAGCAATAACTACTGGAGGAGCTCCTAGTCTTATAATGAAATTCTGTAAGACAGTTTTGCGGTTAGGAAAATTTGAACAATGGTTAAGCATCATGCTTTGCTGGTCTTAATACAATGAACCATTTGCATATTTCAGTATTTGGCGGGTTGTGTTGTGGGAGCATCGCTAGATGATGTTGAAGAAGAAGAGGAAGAAGCCGAAGAGGAAAGAGAGATTCAAACCGGACCTAAAGCTGGTTGCTATCAAATAGTTGGAACCCTGAAAGATCCGGAGGCCAAGAAACCTGACTTTGTCAAAGAAATCTTCTCTGTAAGCAAAGCACCTCAGTCCCATCTGGGATCTTTGTGTTACTTAACTTTAAATTAGATCCCATCCATTGTCGATCAGTAAGTCGAATTCCTATTTTCTAGAAACATATTTTAGATTAATGCAAATAAATTGGATGACACCTCTGGTTGTGTAGCTTTGAGTGCTGCTTTGATGGTGTCCCTCGATCATTTTATGAAACTGAATTAAATAATTATGTGACTTAGCTATTAGTCACTTTTTTGTTTGAGTGTTTTAATAACCTAAATGCCAATTTTGTTGATATTTTGTTTGTTGAATCGCAATGGATCTCTAAGCAGTACCATAATAACTAATTTGGTGTTTCCATGACCGAACAGCTGTCAGGAGTGGTGCAGAAATTGCTCTACTGAGTATTTGGCTCAGCCATTCCTGGGGTGAGTCATTAGGAGTTTTTACTCGAACTACGAATCAGAACCATCCCCACCCGCTCAATGGATGTAGAAACGCTAAATCAAGGTGTCTGTCATATAATGCCTTAACTCTACTTTGTAGTATGATACTCGCGAGCAGCTGTTTGAGCAGCTAGTTGAGTGTGACATCATCGTGTATGACATCACCGATAACCCGGATCAGATTGATGAGGCAGCGTGGGCCGTCTCTGAGATACACGCTGACCTCGAGCATGTGGAGAAACAGAAGATGTTCATTCTGATTTCAAGTGTGATGACATGGGCCCGGAGCAAGCCTCTTGACCCGGTAAGTACTTTTGATTTAGAAGAAAAATTATTTTTGATGTATAACTTAACTAAGACCATAAATTTTTTTGCATTGAGCTCCATAGCAATCAGAAATGCTGTTTAGTCGAACAAAAGCAGGTGCCAGCAGGTGCCAGAAACGAAGACAAAAGGCAGTCCAGGTCAAAGTTCAGGATAACATAAAAACAAAAACCTAATTTTGTGTGAAGCAATGTTTTAAAATTGTATAAGCTTGTTGCATTTATGAAATCATGATAATTTTTTATTACCCAGCACCCAACATAACTCGTTAAATCTGTTATGAAAAATATATGAAATACTAATAACACCCTTCACTCAATGTTTGTCAGCGTGAGTTTTTTTCAACTACTTGGCCAGTTATTCTATCTAAACTCACGGCACCCAGTATTTTCTCTTACCATCCTCATATTGAGCAGTGTAGTACCCTTCCCTTTGATAACATTTAAAAGAGTTCCAACTAACCATTGTTCACTTCGAAGAACACGATATTACGAGACAGCAGGCTTGTTCAGTGGTAGAGCACTGGACTCGCAATTGTGAGAATCTGGGTTCGAATCCTAGTTCAGACGAGCTCCTGATGTGAGCATGAGCTTCTCACAAATATCTGAGCTTCTTCCCCTCCAACAATCCTCAGGCTTAGAGGTCTGTTAAAATGGACAGCCCAATGGAGTGCCCAATAAAAGAATGGGGTTTTATAAGGTCTCAGAGAATTACAAGACAGAGTTACTAACACAAGTTTGTCAGAACCGGGACCAGATTGGTCTGGTGAAAGATGTTTGGGGACCATCAGAGGATTCAAGGGGCCTACAAAATAAAACGTAGATTTGTTTACCAAAACAGTTTTGGTATAAAGATATGAAACTCTAGGGTTTCACAACTAAAGGGTCTTTGCATTAATAACTTCAGCCATAGGAGCAGCCGTGAGTTAATTAATGGTTTGAATACACAACTCCTAGATGATGAGTGGTGGGTTCAATTTACAGACAAGTCTATGGTGATGATAGGCGAGTACCTGACTTGAGCTCTGACAGAGTCCCCCTGTTAACTAGGTGAAGTAACGCAGATGACTTTATTTTATAGGACGACCCAGAAATCCCATTCACTGAGGATGACTACAGAAGAAGAAAGCCGCATCCTAACTTCAAGGAACATCTCAGCTGTGAGAAGACTGTCATCAAAGTTGGGAAGACTGTAAGTAACAACTCGAGCCGGTGTTATCAAAAATATTACAGGCTTGTATGGGTGAGTTCTGACTCAGTAACATACTGACGCCTTTGTGTATAGGCGGTAAGGCCTATGCCACATTAAATTATTTCTGATGTTGTCGGGTGAGAGAGTTGTCTGTTTGCTCGGCTGATGGATGAAATCACTCAGAGTGGGTATATTCTTAGATCATTGTTATGAGTTCAAATATGTACTTTCCCATCAGTACGGGATTTAAATTGGATTGATAAACAGTATGAAAGTGCTCCACCCAATACCTCTAGTTCAAATGAAATGATGTGGTTCTGGTCCATCAATTCCCATACAGCGACCATTTATTTTGCAATATTTCCTCCCAATTTAAGTACTTTTGAAATCCCATCTGTTTAAATATGGGATTTTATCCCAATTTAAATATGCAGTAATTCAGTTATTAAGAATAAAACTGAATTCAAGGGACAAACAAAATATTTGTGCATGTCCTATGATGAGGAGTTTGCCAAGTTTTGTGACTGGAGTATTGTTGAGTGCAAACGAATGGGGATCGGTTTCGATCTCCTTTAGATTGTGAATGGTTATTTATTTAGGCCACGCGAACTGTTGTTCATGATACTTACAATTTTCGCTTTTAGAACAAGTCAAAGTTGATAACTTATGTAGTGGCTGCTGGTATTCCTTATGGAGCAGGAGAGAACATACTTCACTACATGTATAAAGCTGCGTGGCATAATGCTAAAGAGCTGCTCATATTTGGTAGTGGACAGAATGTGCTGCCGACCATTCATGTCCGGGATCTAGCTGGGTAAGTCACCGGCCCTGGTCACTTCTTCCATTGTTGCTTGGGTCTCTTGGCCATCTTTTTATACAGTCACAGTGCCGTTCATTTTTAAAATATCTATACCCTGTCATGCACAAACACGTTCCATTCGAAATTGAAGTCTCATCGATGGTGGAATGCTATTCGTTTTTCGGCATAATACTGGTGCTACACCAATAACATTAATTTTACTGGCATTGTGATATGCAATTTTTTCGTTTCAGAGTGATTCAGAACATTGCTGACATGAAGCCCAAGACAAGGTATATTGTGGCGACAGATGATTCTCAATCGACGTTAGAAGAGATTGTGAAGGTACGATTAATACATAAATTTTCAAAATCCAATCACAAACCTCTCAGTATAGAGCCGATTCTGTTCACTTTCATGATGGGCCTTTTTATTTTGCGGATCATTTGTCTAACTTGGTATCCTTGGTGAAAGATTTTATCATCTCTCCAGTTATCAACCCATAGAGCCAGGAGAGGATAGCTCCAGGATTTATCTATATGGGAGGATAACTCCACGGATCAGAAGATGACTCTATCAATCTATCTATACATATGATCAGGGGGACAATTCTATAGGTCTAGCCAAAATGGGCCTTTTTGGGTCAAATCATAGACATATCGGAGGAAAGCTGTATGAGTCCATCCAAATTAGTCTACTCTGAGTTCATCCATGTACACATGCGAGGTTAACTCTATGGATTCATCTATAAATTATAAATTATGGATGTCATTGTAGACAGTGAGTCAGACTCTTGGTACTGGTGCCACCAGGCAGATCATGAAGGAGGAAGCCTTACTGCAGAGCGATATTAACCAAGACCACTTTGACATGCTTCTTGCTAACCTCAGAATGGATTCAGTGTTTGTCAAAGGTAAGCAAAACTTGGCAAAGGCAAGCCCCTGACTATTAGCCGGTTCAAGCTGGGATGGAAAGGGTGGAGATATCTCCACATTTGGTCAGGGTGAGAAATACCGAATACAAATAATCAGTAGTCATTCCCGTTACTAGTTCCTTTTGTGGAAGAAAAGATTTATGGTAACGATTACCGCACAAAGATTCAGTATCGAAATCAGTATCAGTTACAATCAAATGCACTCGGTACTCTCAAGACCCGGCTCACTTGCATTCAATGGTTGTGTACTTTATTGTTCGATCCTAGCTTATTTTCCTTCTTGAGCAGTTGGTCTCCTGAGCCTTGTTGAAGTTGTGGAAGCTAGGAACTATGTGAGGAGCTCATTCTTACACGGGGTGCTCAACCTGTAGCCAATGACCCGTCCCACTATCCCCTACAACATTTTAAAATTATTTTTCAGTGGTTGATAGTATGTTGAGAGAATTATGTATCGCCATCCCCTGATACTGATCACTGCTCACTGGCCAACCCCCCCCCTATCACTCGATCATTCTCATCTCATTATATTTTATCTAGAGAATATGAAGATTCGATGGGTCTGTGAGGCTGGCATTGTGGAGAATATGCCAAGGATTGTTAAAGAATACAGAGAAACGCGCAAGCTCTTGGTAAGCAATGAAGCATGTAAAAACTCAAGTATCCCCGTGAGCCTAAAGCAACCCAACTGCTAAACCCAATAATTACTATAGATGACAAGCCATGAATTTTTCACCAATCAGTTCTTGGTTTTTTTCAGTACAATTATTTCTTGTACAGTATGTGGGTTTTATGCACTGGTTCGGCATAGAACAATATGTGGAATCTACTGTTCTGCGAGATCAATCTGTCGGTCATTTTTTGGACGGTCCCGCAGACAAGCTACACAACTCCAAGTTTTGTCGCTATCCCTTCGCTATTGTGTAGTACTTACCCTTTGTGAGAAATGTGGGATTCGGTGATGTAATCTTAGTTTGTATATGATATGATTCCTAATCCGCAGAAGTAACGGACCTTGCTAGTGGCTGAAAATATCAACTGGTTCATATATTAATAGCTATTTTGTTGTTTTTCGTACACCTAAAATAGAGTCTGTGACTGGATGGTTAGAGCACTCCCTACTGGCGCCGAAAGTCCCGGATTCAAGACAGCTTGTGAACGGGATTTTTCAAACACTCTATCTGTTTACCCAGCAGGAAATGAGTACCCGCCTCTCTTCAGGGCTGGGAAATCTGAAAGCGGCGAGGAAGGGGAGTAACACTCCACTTCGGTTACACACTTACCAGTACAAGTTGGCTCTCTAACAGTCACTTCCCCCACATGTCCATTGGCTAAAAGACAACCTTTACCATTTTAAAATGCGTACATATTACCCTCCGCTCATTACAGCCCATGCGTGTGTGTGTTCTCGGACCACCCGCTGTCGGCAAGTCAGCTATCTGCGCCGAGTTAGCCAAGCAGTATAAACTCCACCATATCAAGATAAAGGACGTGATTGAGGAGGCGATGGCTGCTCTAGAGGCCTCCGCTGCCCGCGCTGACAAAGGTGATGAGGAAGATGATGACGGGAAAGGTGAGTGCTGACCCCAACCTCTCAGGACTGTCGATTCGGTCTTGCAGCCTACTGCTTCACATTGAGTCAGCGGGTACACTGATAAAGTAGGTGTAGCTATTAGTCATAGTCAACTTCCACTGTGATAGCATTGTAGCTTCATGTGTAGCTGCATCATTGTCTTTCACATCATCTTCACACTGAGTCAGCGGGTAGGGTGAAGTTGACCCGGGGCATAGTCAAATTTCACTGTGTCAGCACTTCCCAGTGTGGTAGCTTCAGTAAAAGCTGCTACATGGTCTCTTGAGACAGACAGATGCCATCTATCAAAGTAAATAAACAATATACGACAGACTATATGCCTGGAGTTACCTGCACTGGGTGGTGCATTGCATGCAGTAGTCCAAACACCCCAAGCATTTGGATGTGAAAAACTTAGGAGCTTCCTATTAATTCATCCTTCGCATACGGGCTTACCTAGCCATGAGAGTCATCTCCATTGTTCTAACCATTCTACTATTTTCAGCACAAGATGATGCCGAAACGTTGGAGGCGATTCGCGATTCAAAAGAAAATAATAATGGACGGATAGATGACACGTACATCATAAAATTCTTCCGGGACAAGCTGAAATCAATGCCATGCCAAAATCAAGGCTTCTTGTTAGACGGATTTCCGAAGACTCTAGAGCAGGCTAAAGACCTATTTGCGCGTAAGTGATGAGATCTTGAAACAAAACTTAGACCCAATGAAAGCAAAATACCTGGTAAAATGGGTGCCTCGTCAATCATCATAGTGTTAGGATAGCAGGAATAATGTGATGTTTTACGAAAATGTACCGTTGAACCTCCTCGATCCCTTCCCATCACATCACATATGATCAAATGAGTGAAACCATTCGAAACCATGTGTATGCGCCTTGATGTTGGCAATGGTACTGCCGCACTAGACGATTTTTGTGCGATTAAATTCTATGGATGCTCGAATGAGTCGTTGAGATTCAGCCATAGAGTTGTCTTCGTTTCTTTTAGACCGGCCGAAATATTGGGGTTTTAAACTGAAATAAACTGTTTAACTGAAGGAGAATAATAACTTATAACCGATGACCATGATCCCAGCTTGTTTCAGCTCTATTCAGGTTTATCTGGACTTCAGCTGAAATTGTACCTCAAGTCAGTACCTCAATCGCTTGTTAGTTTAAAGTATTTACTGACCTTCACCCACAGCTGATGAGGATGCAGAAGAAGAAGAGGAGGAGAAAGGCTCTTTTGACAAGACGATTATGCCAGAGGCGATCATTAACCTGGAGGCTAATGATGAGTTCCTTAGAAATCGCGTCATGAATCTCTCTGAAGGCATGGTGAGTTAGCCGAGGCCTGACAACAAGGTTACTATGTGACGGACGGGAGAGAGGCCGTCCCGTGCTAACTTGCTCACCTGGCAGAATACTTGTAAAGCCCTTTCTCAACTGGGCCTCTAACTTTGCCACTTCTTTATAGGCAAGTGTGTCAGTTTTCCACTTTTTATTCTTAATTCAGAATGAGCAGCGCTTCGTCCAGGTAAGGTGCTGTGGGCCTGACTAATCATCCATCTGCATAGATTTAGGAAAACCCCCTTATAGCTGCTAGTTTTAGCTCGATCTCTATCAATGGTTCATTCAACTTACCACCTGTATTTTGTTTTTTGTGAAAACATATTTTTAAAATGGATGTAATATGGGCTCTAATTGTATCTTAAGAACAGGATGAAAAAAGAAACACGTTTAGACAAGACATTTCAATTCAATTCAAGGGGTTGTCACGGTTGAGGGTAGGCATACTTTCGAAGTTGTGTTCCCCATTCTTAAAGGGAGGCAACTCCGCATTCATTACAGCGATAGCGAGTGGTGCTTTTTCGAAAAAGCGAATATCGGTCACTCAAAGAACTACTGCCCATGTGGCCCAAATAGAAAAAAATGGGATCTAGTTACTAAAACTCAAAAGCCTAATGATGTTTACTCCTTGTTACCATCTAGTAGAAGTTAAAATTGAACGCAATATTGGAGAAAACTTAAGTTATAAGAAGTGCTTTGCCAGGTTTGCCCGAGCCCTAAATAGAGGCCGTTGTGTTCGGGCCTCTATCATTGCCCAATAATGGCACTAACGCTCACTGACAGAGGTGGAAAAACTGCACTCTGAAACTGAAACCCTGTTTCTATATTTTTGTTGAACATTTTCTCTAGTCAGACTCGTGTAACTGCAAGTCTAGTATGCACCTGCAAGAGATTTTTCCGAACATCAGTGCGTAAGCCGAGAAATCAATGCAAAAACCAACAACTCTGTTAATTTCCTATCTCGAGGCTAATTCTGTTGCGTCAACGATTTGAAGAATGTGTCACCGAGGGCTCTAAGTATGAGCATTGGATAGGGCTATATCTATGCTTCCACATATGAGCTGGATATTGGGCCCATCTGTTTGTAGTAGGCTTCAGAATCTGAAAACGAGTGCAGTCACTTTTGGCCATGACATAACGTACCCTTTTAACTGCTTCTGTTGAAAAGGTCATGAAGCAAATTGTAGTATTGTTAATGAAACTCACACGACACATTATGCTTATGCTCTGTGTAGGGATGCATTGGGCACTCAAGAATGAAAATTGGTTTTATATTTTTCTCAATAACTCATCTGATAGACAATACTAAAACACACTGGTGGAGATTGGGCATTATTCATCTTTTCTGATGGTGATTATCTTATTGCATGGTCAACACATGTTAAGGAGCTGAGGGTAACGCTCATTCCTTGACTTGCCATTCCTTAACTAAAAGAAGTCAAGACACACTCACTCAGTGCTTTGATTTAAAAAATTTCACACAGATAATTTAAATAAGACTATAGGTCCATGCAAATCAGAGATATTCTAATTAGTCAACCAAAATAAGCAGGTGCAAACACAGATTTCAGTGGACAGTCCAGGTCAAAATCCAGGGCAACACAGAAGCAAAACATGTTAGGGATGGTCAATTTTACGCTATAGAATAAGATCTTTCTGAGTTTGGGTTCGCATGCCAACAGAAGGATCACGTGTATCGAGCGGTGGCATGCG
>Ga0224511_10000994_pt1 | contig 15925 bp, 12 predicted proteins | sample SF_May12_sed_USG_2_FD_169988 | JGI IMG/M metagenome (GOLD analysis project Ga0224511, IMG submission 169988) | Sediment microbial communities from San Francisco Bay, California, United States - SF_May12_sed_USGS_8_1 | ecosystem: Environmental > Aquatic > Marine > Sediment | place: USA...
CATCTCTGACTTCGAAAAGTTTTCGTGGTTGACCCCCAAGTTGCGTTATGTTATGTGAGTCTCTGGGGTCCGTCAAAAGATAAATAAATGCACATCAGATTCTTCCAAACACTGTCAGTTTATGACTCATTCGGCCCCTCGAAATCACGATCTAATAACTTGCTATTTTAAACCTCGTATCTCTTAATTGGAGCACTTACATGTACTTTAATATTTCATCTGTGTCGGGATTTTTATGCGATTGATTGCCATTCCCTGAAAGTGTGGCCTGTTGGCTGTGCCATATGCAGGAACTGTGTACATGGATCCCTTAATGTTAAGGGACACCTATAACGCATATAATTAGTCTGGAATTAAATACTCTTTGAGTAGGTTGCTGTTTAGGTAGCTTCCTGTAATCGCATGCAGTGACTAAATACGATACAAGATTGAAGCTGTGTCTGGGTTGATGCTGATTGAAATCTTGGGTCACTGCAGTGTTCTCACCACCATTCAAGCGGTTTCCTCCTTGCCTCGCCTCCTAACCTATGCACAGCTTGCTGGTGCTGTGCTGATTGTAATTATAATGTACAAGTTGGTAGCCCAAACACCAATCATATACAACAAGCTATGCATCATAGCCACAACCATAAATATAGAATATAGACATGTATGTCTATGAGTACTAGTGACTAATCGGGGATGATTGCTACTTGTGTGAAAGATGTTTGATACTAGACAGATGTATGATCCCATTTGAAACGATTAAGTGAGATAAGCCCCTTCGATTTAGGCTAATTTGACTGTAACGCGTTCAATAGTTGGCAGATGAAAGGCAAGATGATCGGGATACCCCATTAGCTCATTAGAATTATTTGAATCACTATCATATGTCAGAAGCTTATCATAGAAATGCTGAAAACTCTCCAAAAAATACCACGAATAAGTTTGGTCAAATTACACTTTTATACAAATCACCCATAATAGTTGCCCAATTGTGGCCCACGGTATCGTCACGGTATCGGTGACCACGACACAGTATAGACACTTTCTAGTCTAGGTAAACATTGAGCCTATTCATTATTAGTGTTTTAGCCAGCACCATCAGAGCTCAGGAGTCTGAATGTTACATAGCCACATGGCTTATAACTCCAGTGATGATGAAGGTGTTCAGCCCAGTCATGTGTGTGTGCAGCTGTGAAGAATGATAATTGATGTAGCTCAATGATCGGCAATCTTACAGTTGAATGTGTCTCTCTTGCAGTGCATTTCAGTCGAGTGTCCCAAACAGAGGTGCGAATGCTTTCACAAGGTAAGAACACAGTAGAACTCATTGATAATGACCTCTGTGAGCAGATGATTTTCCCTTACTTTTACTATTAGTTTTTCAACGACAAACAGAAACATAATTGAAAAACCTAAATTGGGCCAAAATCTCGGGGACCTCTGACCTTGTCTATTTCAGGCCCCAATGTGAGCAAAATCAATAGAAGAAATTATTCTGCGAAAACCAGTATGTTCCCATTACAATCAAATTGAGTTATAAGTGTGAATATATGCGGGCGATAGAATCTCGCTGAACAAGCTATCTTTCTAACCTGAATCATTTGGAGTAAATATAGCGTAAATTCTAATTTTATGTTTGGAATATCAATATAACATGCGTATGATCATGACCTATAAGCCTATATAACCGTGTCAGAGGCTGAACTCAAAGATAGTGGAGACAATAAATCTAAAACCATTTCTATCTGACTTATGAATGTATTGAAAAGGAGGTAAAAGTTTCGCCAAAAATAGAAATCTACTATAATATTGCCCATCGCGCTGTAAGCAAGCTGTTGTTTATTCTGTTTCCCAAAAAGAAACTCTTGTTTCGATGCGATGATATCTAATTTTCTGGAGCGCTACTGTCTGAGTGTAGAACACGGCTAATAGGTTGGGCTGAGATGTTTCTGTTTTTTTTACTGTAGCCGCTTGGTAAAGCTGGGGCAACAGGCTAGAGATCAGGAAAACAGCAAAGATCAAAAGAATTCGTTACGGCGACTAGCTAAGGTAGCATCACGGTTCACCAGCAGCTTACCAGGTATGTGAGATGAGCTGAACAGAGAGGTTGTCATTTAGCTTCGAATACAGACAGATGCTGTGGTAGAATCAGATGGAACCTTGGTAATATGTGTCAAGTTAATTCTGTCCAAGCTTTATTAAACTGTATTATAATATGTTCAAATTTGATGAAACGTGTGAAACGTGTTGATACTACACTTCAAAAAGTATGATGTAATAATGCATACATGTAAGCCTCCTCTCCGTGTATGGATTACTTTTTTCCACTGTATATCTGTGCAGTTTCTTTTGCAACAAGCGTGTCTCCCCCTGATTCACCACACCCATAATTCTCTTCTCATTAGATGAAGATGCAGCAGGTATTCGGTTATGGCTTCTGATTCTGTCCCGCCCAGAGGCCTCGCTGGTCTCCTGTCATGCCTGATTTCATTTTGTTGCAAACATACTGAGTATGTATATATAATATTGCTAGCATGCTGAGAAAGATCTTTAGATTGCTTCTTTGGACTAAGTTTTTTTAATCCTAGAGACAGCCAGTTAGTTAACCGTGTTTACCAATCAAATTATCAAAAAATAGTTTGCATTTCGTTATATTCACAAACTCAGTCCACCATTGTAGGAATCGGTTGCAGTAACAGATCAATCTTTGTTTTCAATGAGGAGAACTTCATAAGGAAATATGCGAAGGTCATCATAGAATGGGGATATCCTTTTAGCTACAACTGTTCTACTAGTGCTACAACTGGTACGATTACACCGCGACACTTCACACTCTTACCTACAAATGAGTCCTACTCCCACCAGTACTAGTGCTAGTACTGGTAGTACTAAGCACTTCCCATTCATTACTGAGTAGGGGGGTTATCTGGCAAGGCAGATAACAGCTGGGAATGAGGGGAGTATATAGTGGAAGTTAGCTTGCCCGGGCCAACTCACACTCTACCCGGGCACCCGCCGATTCAGTGTGAAGCACCAGCTACAAGACTGAACGAATGGTCCTGGAAGGTTGGGGGTCAGTCAACCTAAGCCATTTGTTTACACTTCACCCTCCAGAATTCGGCTGCTCTTAATGAAAAGGGAGAGGTGGATCTTTTATAACCATAGAGTGATTTTGACCCTAATCCACTGGTTGGGACCTCCATTTTCTTAGCGAGGTGATTCGAACCCACACTAGCAATTTGGAGTGAGAGGCTTGCTAAAGGTCTATACCAGACAAACACCCCGCCGGCAGTGGGGCTCGAACCTGCAATTCTTAGATTGCAGATCCAAACTTTTACCGACTGAGCTATCCTGGCTATGTTGGTAATACTACTACATGTAATAATACTGTTTCTAGTACTGGCCCTAGAAATAGTATAAGCACTAGTACTAGTGCTAGTACCTCTACCATGACACTTCACACTCTCCTGTTATGACCTCATATCCCGAGTTATACTAACTGGTCACTACGATTGTCATAAACACCTGCGATTGTTATAATCAATATACCGCCTGTGGTTCCTGTTCAAAAGAAAATCCCCTCGCTCTTCACAGTATATTGGCGCTCAGAAAATTTGTATGTGTAGCTAAAAAACCCATCTCTATATACATACTGCCTCAGGGTACGACAATCATCCATATGTGAGCTGAGTATAGGCCTATACAGGTTGTTGGCCATATTATGTTACTCGCAGAACACATGATTTTATTAAATGGCTCAATATTCTCATGGGAACCCAATTTTCGATTTATCAGAAAGAAGTAATTTAATTAACTTAAACGAGGATGAGTAATATTATTGACTTTGTCATACAGTAGAGATTTCACCCCAGTCTTAGCGAAAAAGCATCCTCCCCACCAAACAAACCCCAATACCATATACTTAGCACGGTTTATTATGGCGTTATATGACTGCACAGGAAGGGTGTGAATGACAGTGGATAGTACTAAACTACCTGACTTTAAAAATGATAACTCTTGGCATATCTATCAACACCATCATCATCATCATGGTCAGCCTCTACTTATGGATAAAGGCCTTCATTGTTTTTTCCACTGTGTCTGTCCTTCGCCTTCTCAGTCCAGTTTCTCCTGCAAGCTGCTTTATGCCTTCAGCCCATCTCTTTCTGGGCCTTATCAACTTCTCTCTCCTCTCACGGTGTTCAACCTCCAATGCTTAGATGCGGCGTCTTTCTCGGGTTCGTCATGGCTCCATTACCAGTCCGTCTCCACTTGCAATCCTTGAACTTAATAAGCATATCAGCTAGCTGGATTTCATCAAGAATTTAGGCGTATATAAGCCTAGATATTCCATGCCCGCAGATGGAGAAAGCTCGAAGATTGGTCTCCGTGGACTATGTTATCTTCTAAGGCTACACCTTAACCGCGCTGACCATTTCTTAATGCAGCATAACCACATGGAACATGTATGAAACTAAAGACTAAGCTTACACTGCTGAAGTCATTAGAATGTCATCTCAGTTACAGTTTTAAATGTTATTCCTTAACTAACTGTATACGCCATTCGAGTATATGGTGCTGCTAACAATTATTGCCAACTGCTTTGTACTTGCAATGGAGGAACATTTACCAGCTAATGACAAAACTCCACTATCTATCAAACTGGTAAGTCACAGCGAAAAGTATTTGTTGTAATTCGTTTTCTGGTTGCTGTACTAGGTCTTTTGTCAAATGTTGACATTACAAATGTTGACTGGAGCTCGAGATAGCTTAATGGATAGAGTTCTTGGCTCAAGATCGTAGGATCCTGAGTTCAAGTTCTAGTCATTCTGAGCTCCTCACATTTTTCCTAGGTCCTACCGCTCCAACAAACCAAAGGCTTAGGAGGACCGGGCAGAGCAATAAAAAACACCTGGTTGACCAGCGTTACGTAGTTATTCTCAAAAGCGCAGCCTGTATATTCCATCCATGTTTTTCTTTATAGGAGGAGACTGAGAAATACTTTTTAGCTATATTCAGTGTAGAGGCATTGCTGAAAATAACTGCTCTTGGTTTCATCCTCAATAAAGGATCATATTTAAGGAGCGTCTGGAATATTATGGACTTTATCGTCGTTGTTACTGGGTAAATAATCAGTTCTGAAAGGGTTTTTTTCTGCCCATTGTTTGGGAGCAGCTGTGGTGTAGTGATTAGAATACATGACTCGCGTGCGCTGAATCTCCGAAACGTCAATGGTATTAGCAAAAAGGGCATCCGACCTCAATTCGCTCCCAAGTTTTAACCATGTCTGTCCGTTAACTAAAGATCAAACTCTACCATCCTGTACACAGTATAATAATGTGGAGAATGTGACCTGAGCAAGTTTAATTTGATAAATTCTACCAAAGTGTTCTTTTCCCGTATGCATCTGTGAATTCCTCAAATTTCACTCAAATAACGAGTATAGTAATTTTTAGATTTGTGACTATGTATGCATCCTCTGGGACCAATTTTGACTTGAGAACACTGCGAGCTGTTCGAGTGCTAAGGCCTCTCAAGCTGGTGTCAGGAATACCTAGTAAGTACAGATGATAGTCGCTGTCGCATGCAGGCCTGTATAATTGCTGTAGGGGATACTTGGGTTCGGTACACTGCTAGCCAGGCTAACTCCGGCTGGTGCTGATTTGATTTGAGACTTAATCAAGTTGCTGATTAGCAGTGATTATGGTCTCAGCAGTAGTTGACATGTGCTAGCTGCTACTTGTCGTACTATTGATCTAAGCAAACCGAACCGGTGATGATAGTCAATCCAATTTTAGTAACCATAAGATATTTGGCCATTTCCTAGTAGAATTTCCCTTACATGTTCCGAATGGTTTACTGTGAGCTGTAAGGCCTGCATCTATGCATTACAGTTGGAGCAACCACCCTTTTTTAAATGCTTACCGATGCGTTAAATTTCTTTTCCCGGTGTCAGTCCAATGACGATTGAGATTGCCTGTTCCCAGGGGAAAGATTGTTATTGGATCGAACCCGCGACTGTGTAGTTCATGTATAGCCATTAGCCATGCAGACCGTTAATGATATGTAGTGTACACATGAACAGTAACTCAATATGCATATATGCATACGTGTTTTGCGCGTGCAAGAGTTTAAAACCCCACTATACTTTTATGACATATATAATGAACCTTACAGACTGTGAGGCATTCTATGCTCTTTCCATCTTGACCTCATAGAGCCTCCTAGTTTGAAACAATGTGACCTGAACCATAATACTAATCTCTTGATTTTTATAGGCCTCCAAGTAGTCTTAAAGTCTATAATCCAAGCCATGGCACCACTTCTACAGATAACATTGTTACTGCTCTTTATGATAGCCATATTTGCGATCATCGGATTGGAGCTTTACAACGGAGCTTTCCACAAAACCTGCTTTAGGAATGGCACTAAAGGTAAAACTGATCTCAATCTTTGCTTAGTTCTTGCCATCGACTGTTTGAGCGATTCAGCAGCATGCGGTCAGATCACTGCATTGTCACGGATTGCGATCCGCTGGACTGTAATGGATATTTGTTGCCTGTGAAAAACCGGGCGTTTTATGGAAAGTCCAGTAACCGATGGCACACACATTCTCACGTTGCCAAATTCTGTGTGAAAATAGCTTATAATTTGTACTGTAATGAACATCATATGATGAAACTCACCATAGTCATGCATGTACAAATGTTGAAACTAATGCATGCATAGGAAAAGGTGCTGTGGCTGAGTGGTCAGAGCACTCGTCACTGGTGTTGAAGGCACCGGATTCAAACACAACTTCTGTTCAGTAGCAAAGAATGGTATAATCTGGCTCTCTTTAGAGCAGGAAAAGGTGAAGGCAGTGAAGATGAGGAATTGCACCCCATCCCGCTTACACCATTGTCGGCCCAATTTGGCTCTAACAGCCACTTCCCCCACACGGCTAAGGGGCAACTTTGACCTTTACCTATATAGTTATTATGAATACTACTTCCAGAGCCTATCAGCTCGGACCCCGGACCATGTGACTCGAAACTAGGAGGGAAAGGATTCACTTGCCCTGAAGGTAAATTGTACAACATTTCCCTTATGAGGCATAACATGCTGACAAGACTGAAGCGGTGAAAGAGTCAAAAGCGATAAGGTTTAACTCCGACCATCTATGGGGTTTCCTCTGCGGAGCACAAAAAAGAGCAACATGGGATCTCATGGGATTCACATCACCTCGGTAATGCCCCGCGGCAAACCCAAGCACCCTGAGGCAAGCTGTCGTGGAGTTGCCATCCTGTGCCACAGGGTACGCTATCGTACGGTTGACCTCCGTACAGATCTGGCAAAAGAAAGTTCGACCCATTGTCATTTTCCTCAAAATCTTGGGACTCACTGATTCTCTGGTGTCAGGATCTTCCATTTCTCCATCAATTTGACATTTTTCTATAACAATGCTCTCATCTTAAAGCATATGTGCACCGGACTCCTCATGTGACTGGTTAGAGGTCTTACAGAATGAGGTTTTAATGCGAAATGAGTAAACCTCCTTACCAGTAGCAATATTATTTCTCCTGACCTCCATTTACACACAATCAGAATATAGTGCATTTCAATCACACCTGTATGGTCTAATCAAGAAGCATTATTTTGGACAGCTACAATCGAACGGTGTCTGTATTTCACGGTGTCGGGGAATGATGCTGTGTCACTAGATTTAAGGGATTTGTCTTTCTGGCATGTGATGGAGCATTCCGTATTCAAATAGTCGCTCATCGCCTGGCTATATGAGTCATCGACGTGTTGTTATTCCTTTCAGGCAGTGTATGTGAGGAGTACTGGGAAGGTCCTAACCAAGGCATCACCAGCTTTGATAATATTATCTTTGCCATGCTAACAGTTTTCCAGTGTATCACTATGGAGGGATGGACTGACATCATGTATTACGTAAGTCTTGAACAATGATGCCGATGTATCCTTTGTGACTCACTGTCACTAAAGGCACACTGTCTGTGTCTTCCTGGTCATACAAATAGTCTGTGCTATGTTGTAGGCTAATGATGCACTTGGTCCAATGTTTAACTGGGTATATTTCATGTCTCTCATCATTCTTGGATCATTCTTCATGCTCAATCTGGTGCTCGGTGTATTGAGTGGGTGAGTCTTCAGTTCACATTCCAAGGTTGTTCATTTTCCATCACATCCAAAATTGATGCATCTTGAAACAAATTTATTCTGTTGATATTATGGTTGCCTTGTCTCAATTCTGTTGATTATTTTAGGGGTAACAATCTTCTTTCTATAACAACCAGAAGCTTGTGAATCTTATTTTCTCTTATCACGCTGTAGCCATGTTGTTACTCTTATAAGTGTTTGTGTAGAGAATTTGCTAAGGAAAGGGAGAGAGTGGAGAATAGAAGAGCCTTCATCAAGATGAGACGCCAACAGCAAATAGATAGAGAGCTCAATGGCTATCTAAACTGGATATGTAAAGCTGAGGAGGTAAAATAAAGTTAGATAAGATCAGCTTGTTGATGAAATCACTAAGTTAATAGCTTGTGTTCAGGATGGCCCATAGTTTGCCCCCATATAGTTGATACTCTGTGGATGGGCCGAGCCTTCTTTATTTAATGTCACGGTCTGAATCTGACTGGGACAAAGCACAACGCGATGCACAAACATGGAATCGAACTCGGGTTACCTAATCTAAAGCTACACACTAAGCCATGGTTTCACCCTCCAAGGTGATCCTGAATGAAGAGAATACATCTGATGAGGAAAGAATGAGGATAATTAAAGCTCGTCGCCAGGCCGCCACCAGACGAATGAAACATCTAAAAGATACCAAAGATGAAGCCATCGAGGATGAGAATGAGGATATATTCGCCGAGATGAATATTGGTATGTCAGGTGCTGGAAGCCTAGAGTTAGTGCCTCTATGGGTAGAACCATGTTTTGGGGCCCTAGATGTTGACTTGGTATTTAAAGCATTGCTAGTAGATCTGAAATGAATTAACTACAATAACTATAGACACATCAGTCACTATGACAGGCATACCGCTGCTATCATGACCTATAACCATTGATATGAATACATGATACATAGCAATCGGTCCGCAGTACTAAGTTAAACTCCCTGTGTCTCATTGACTTCTGGCATCATCGAAATGGCACAGCTTTATTGAACTCGTTGTAAATTTTGTGGACAATTCCATACATTGGATGAACGCTAAATCGGAGAACTTTCTTGACCCTTTGACATGAAGATAGGACAACTCATTATTTGATGGTAGAAATTCCTGTGTAGTTTATGCCTACTTCTGATGTCAGAAGCGAATAGATTTGGTTGGTCTTGAGATAGGTGATTGCCTATTCATATTAATGCCCATAATCCTCCTCTGTTTACAGGAAATCCGTTTGAAAAAGCCGCAAAAAGAAGAAGTTGTGCGCTCTGTTCTCGTTTGGAAAAAAAGCTGCGAATTAAAATCCGCCGTCTAGTGAAAACACAAGGATTTTACTGGGCTGTCATTATCCTGGTGTTGCTCAACACTCTTTGCGTGGCATCTGAGCATCATGGCCAGCCAGAATGGCTCAGTCGCTTCCTATGTAAGTACTTTTAGTGTTGTTATATGGCTATTGTGATAATTACTACATGGTTAGCCACCTCGCAGCTGGATGATCTCAATTTCCTTTTCTTTCTTAAATCATAAACTGTGAAAATATGTCAAATTGCTATGGCAGCGAAATAAATACAACTATGCCTTAATTTCGTCTTGTTGCAGTTCACGCTGAATACGTGTTTTTGTGTCTCTTCATGACTGAAATGCTTATCAAAATGTATGGACTTGGAGTGAAACTGTACTTTGCATCTGCCTTCAACCAGTTCGACTGTGGTGTAAGTAGACAACAACCCGAAAACCGAGAACTTGAAATCAAAGGGCAGATAACTCTGGTCCATTTGATACGTTCAATGAAATTGAATGAGAAAGTAGTTTCATTTCAAGGTGTTCTCTTAATTGACCATCCATTCAGTCTTGTAGCTGCTGGTGCTTCACATTGAATCAGCGGCTGCCCTGGTAGAGTGGAGCTGACCCTGGGCATAGTCAGATTATGCCACTATGCCAAACCTGCCCAGGCAGCATATTCGTTGCATGGTATAGTCGAAATAAATGGCCGATGCTGGGCCTTTATCTCTTAATTTAGGGTCACCTTCACCATGTAATTAGTGTTTCCATTTGAAGGTGATAGCGGCAAGTATCTTTGAGGTGATTTGGTATCAGCTAACAGAAGAATCTATTGGTCTTAGCGTTCTGAGAGCCTTACGATTGCTCAGAATATTCAAAGTTACCAGGTAAATAACCAAAAATGATGAATCGCCTGAAACAAATGCTAAAAACTCACTTTTCATTCACTAGCCAGGTAACCTGGTTCTTCAGTATGTGGCGAGTGGAGGGGCGAGCAAAGCAATACTGCATCCCATGTCCCCAGTTCATTCAGTAAGTAGAGTGCCAATAATTATAATGTCTTTGTAGCTATTGGGCGTCTCTCCGTAATTTGGTGATCTCATTGCTGAACTCCATGAGATCTATAGTCTCATTGCTCTTTCTGCTCTTCCTGTTTATCCTCATATTCGCACTGCTCGGTATGCAGCTCTTTGGAGGAGAGTAAGTACATTATTTAACTACACTCTGCACTTACCTCTCGGCTTAACCCGCGAGTGAATATCCCAGACACTGTCTCCGTTGAATCATAGATAGATTACAATGGTTTCTTAACATCTACACATTTAGAAGACGAAGCATGCGGATGGGATTTACAATATGATATAAGTTTGAACCACAACCATCCCCAATGAGTACACAACTGTCCACGTAAAACAAACTGGCAGGACTGGCGTATTTAAGGATTACTTTGTTTACCCATCAAACAGGTCCATTTCTGAAATGGCTGGATGAGAGCGCCAAAACAATTCAGCTTTCAAAACTGGATTCACTGGATATTACAATGAGCTAAAGAAAAAATAGGATAGAATAAATTTATTTTAAGCGAGCATTGTGTAGACTACCGGGATAGCGAGATAAAGTTCAGTGACAATAGAGCACTTGACTCAAGCGAGCACTTCCCACTGCTCCTAGCTCCTGCCACATAGTAAAATGGCGGAATGTCTGCATAAAACAATGAAAAACGTCATCTATCCAAGCAGGCTCCATGTTTATAATATTTGCTGGGTTCTATCATTAGATGGAACTTTCCTGCCGGGCGTCCTGCTCAGCATTTTGATACATTCTATATGGCACTGATGACAGTGTTTCAGGTATACACGCTAACCCTATATCTTGTAATTATGTCCGTAGTAAAATAGTAACCATTATACAGCCCCTGTCCTGTGTTCGTCTCAGTCTCCGCAAAAGCCTTGTTGATATCTAGCGAGTTACGACAGAACCCATGCCTCTGAAAGGCTCTAGTTACGGAGACCTTGAGAGCACTAGTATGGGTACGCCTTCGGCTTTCACCGCTTCGCCATTGTTGTTTTGGTCTCACACTTCCTTGTGAGAGCGGTTCCACAGGCAGCCTCCCTTCCCGAAAATATTTCTTAGATCGTTTGGTCATGTTTAGTGCTAATCGAACTAACCTTTGCCTGGATCAGATCCTCCATGCAGTTCAGATACACTGAAACCCTTTCATAGTGTAAAGCACTGCATGATGTGTTTGTGTCACACCATCTAACGTTGTTGTGCTGTGTGGTTTGCAGGTTCAATTTTCCCACAGGCCGACCCATGGCACACTTTGACCATTTCACTCAATCCATTCTGACAGTATTTCAGGTATCTTGCTTGCATGACTTCACTGCTGCATGTGTATTGTTCCCGTATACACTGTGATCTTAATAATACTTTATATATTTATGGCAGCTATTATCAGGATGACAACTATCATGAAGTACTCTAATTATTTCAACTTCCGTGTGCCATCGTGTTAATTTCAACCATGCTGAATATTGGTTACCGCATGCAAGGCGTATCAAGATTGGTTGCCCTAGCGTAGACGAATTTCTTTATTATCTATGCAGAACAGTACGTTAGCTGTTTCAAAATAGGCAAACCATTTCAACGTTTTCATTTTTGCAAAAATCCGGTGATCTTTGGAATTGTGCCATATACTGTGCATGCAGTGTCACTGCACTGTTGCAGGTTGCTTACATATTCACTGTATTACAGATACTAACAGGAGAAGACTGGAATGAAGTCATGTATAATGGAATCGTCTCCCATGGTGGTGTAGATGGAAATGGCATGCCTTACAGCATCTACTTTATTGTCCTTGTTCTATTCGGTAACTGTATCCTTTTCATATCTCACAACGCAAACACAGAGCGGCCTAAATGATACCATTGATATGAATATATGGATAGACAATCACCAATGTCAAGGACAAGCTGTCTGATTCACTTGTGATCTAACACTGAAATGTCAAGTACGCAGGAGAGGAATCATTACAATTCTCTCAGGAGTTGTTTTACCTTTATGCCAAAGGGTAAACCACTTTGATTTAGCCGCATCCAATTCACAGAGTGGTCTACCTTTGCCATAAAATTTACAGCTAGTCCTATAAAAATGTTCCATTTTGACTACACACAACTCAATGAGACTGTTTGTGGGGTCAGCTTCGTGCTGCGAATTGATTGCCCATCCATGATGTTCCTATCAATAAATGATTCACCCGTTTATTCTGCACAGCTTCTTTAAAAATTGCAAAGATTCTTGATGATAGTGTACTCATACCTTAACTCATTCGCTCAGACACACTGCTGAATGTGTTCCTTGCTATCGCCGTTGATAATCTGGCTAATGCTCAGGAGCTCACCGCCGCTGAAGAGGAACAGAAAGAAGATGAGGAAAAGGTAAGAAATAAATATAAGCACAATACAATACATTCGTATCCATTATATTCACAATAAACCAATACGATACCAAGAAAAATAATCCAACCATCCAAGTGTGTGTGTTTCATTATATTTTTGTTAGCAGCAATGTCATTACATCCTATGCAAGATTAGTTTAGGTAGGTGAATTTTATTATAGGTGGATAACCTTGTTTTCAAAATATCCACGGAGTGTGGTACCCAACTAACCATTTTTAACTTTATGTCAAAACGGTCACCTGTATGTTATGTATTCTCAATGTTTATGCTAGGTACCGGTCAAGTCCTTAAGGCTTTAATTACCTGGATACGGATAAAAGCAACCAGAAATAGCCATGTATTCATTCATCACCGATTACCAATGTTTGCAGATGCTAGCTAATGAAGAATTGATAAGAAAACAGGCAGGTTTTCGTGTCCATTTCCGCCAATAAAACCACTCAACAGTCAGCGCTCGCTTGTAAAATCAGTAGCCTATATTAATGTGGCACAATTCCAATCTGATCGATAGTATATATGGATCAGCAATCAGCGCGCAGCTACGAATCAGTTTGTTTGACCTTGAGATCGACGATTGCCTATCCATATATTCGAATCAATGATCTTATTTATGGATCAGGAAGGTTTTCTAATTCACCTATGATCTGACGAAACCCAAACCTGCCAGCTCCGATGTCAGTTGGCTGTTGAGTGGAGCTAATCATGATTCAGCTCCTGTATTGCACATGGTGATGTCTCCTCTACTTTAGTCATATTATCAGTTTACGTAACTCTGGAATATACGGTGTCTCATATTAACTACTAAACCTACTTCATTCTGCATCATCCACCTGTGGCGATTTGTAGAGACTGGATCAGCTGAAGAATAATTATTCTGCTGAAACTCAGCTGCAGGTCTTACACCGTCGTCTCTTTAGATCTGCACACGTATTTGCCTTTCACCCTATAGTAACTCTTGCACTTGATTGACCGCATAGTTTAACTCCTAGTAGACTAGCAGTTCTCCCACAGAGATCAGTTTATGTCACTGTACATGCTTACAGCATGGAGTCTGACTTACAAGGCAATACCTTTGCTGATATTTTCGTTGTGCCCTGCTCCTGCTATGTAGTATCTAGGATCAGGCTCCTTATAAACATTAGTTAACCATCTGGTTTGTTTACAGAGACTGCAAGCTGAATGGCACGCCAAAACAGGACAGATTCTTCCAGAAGGGGCCAATAATAACTATATGTATGTGCTATGCTGCTGCATCTAATTCTATTGTTTCTCTCACCTCAGTAGTTTGAGTAGTTGTTTGATTGATTGTTTGATTGATTGATCGATTGATTGATTGATTGATTGATTGATTGATTGATTGATTGATTGGTGAATTTATTGATTAATTGATTGATTGGCTAGTTGATTGATTGCTTTGTTTTTTACTTGTTTATTCACTCGTTCATTGGGTTTCCTGATTGCTTGGTCATTGGATTGATCAGATTTTCAAATTCAGTCAATTGATGGCAATACATGGACATTTTAATTTTTTCTTACAGTCAGGCGATGCCTGAAATAGATATAAAGTTTGACCTTGATCAGCCACTACAGCAGCTGAAGAAAGAAGAGGAAGTTCCCGTACCTGAGACGCCTCCTGCCCAAAATCAACCCAAACCAATGTTACCTTACAGCAGCATGTATATCTTCAGCCCCGTCAACCCGTATGTACTACAGCATTATTCCGAAATCGTCGAAACCATAGCTCAGAGTGGAACCGGCGATCAGCAATAAATGCAAAAACATTCACTTCCGATTACCAGTACAGAGCTGAGCTATGATTTCAGCTGAATTCCCAAAAGATAGCATCAGAACTGGGCGAAATAAACTGGAATCGGTATTATTTGTTATGAACTGCTTCTTTCAGCTAAAATGGTTTATTCCAGTCCAGAACCCCAATTGGCATGCGTTTCAGCCATTCTTAAAGATGAGAAGACAACTTCGCGATGACTCGGCCGCGAAGTCGTTGACGGTTTCTCTGCCGGCATGTCATCTAGTGTGGCAGTATAACAAAGCAGGTTAAAGTTTTCGATCTTTGCAAACATGGATTCTTGTTTTTCAGTGTGAGAAGTCTCTGTCATTTTGTGGTGAACTTGCGGTTTTTCGACTTATTCATCATGATTGTCATCAGCGCTAGTTCAGTAGCTTTGGCTGCCGAAGATCCCCTGAATGAGAACTCGTACAGAAATGCTTTTCTCAACACCCTCGACTATATATTCACTGGTGTCTTCACTGTTGAGATGCTACTGAAGGTAGGAAAATACTTCACTCCAGGTCTCTCATTCTGTTTCCGTGTGCCTTAGACTAAATTATCTTCTTTTGCTCGGTGTATATATGGTTGTTTAGCATCTAATGATTTCGTCAAACACCAATTTTAATACCTTTGTCGATATCTTTTGACTGCAATGGTGAATGGTATGAAGTACATCCAATCACAGTCGATAAATCATCGACTATCCATGGAGAGCCCTCAAGTATCTATTGTAAGCCAAAACTACTGTAAAAATTGACAATGGTTTAATCACGAAAAATGCGAAAAATATTGGATGAAAACTGGATTCAATCCTAAATCGATCCGTATTAATTCCAAAAATTTTAATTGGTCGCATATTCGTTGAGGTCATGGCACTGAAATGGGAGTCAAACCGGGAACCCTCCCCTCACCCATCCCAAGCTCAGTGCACTATCAATTGTGTCACCACTTCACCCCTTAAACTACACACTGTTTCAGGTGGATATCTTTAATTAATCATCGTAACTCCGCTTTCCCGGTTTTCTTGAGCTTTTTGTTCTCATGCTATTGGCAAAATAAACCAAATTGGTAAAAAGCTTGGATCTGCATTCGAAAGATTTCAGATTCGAACCTCGGTGCCGACAAGGTGTTTTTCTGGTATGGGCCTTTAGCAAGCCTCTCAGTTCAAAGTGCTAGCATGGCTTCGGAACACCATGTTAAAAATAATGGAGGTCCAAACCAGTGGATATTTAGGGTCAAGA
>Ga0224511_10000996_pt1 | contig 15919 bp, 10 predicted proteins | sample SF_May12_sed_USG_2_FD_169988 | JGI IMG/M metagenome (GOLD analysis project Ga0224511, IMG submission 169988) | Sediment microbial communities from San Francisco Bay, California, United States - SF_May12_sed_USGS_8_1 | ecosystem: Environmental > Aquatic > Marine > Sediment | place: USA...
CATCATTTAAACTTTGTAAACAAAAACAAATCGGTGTAAGTTCGAAAACAGACAAACTCTGAATTTTACAGAAAACGTATCTAAAAAATGTAAGTTAACAACGAACTAAATTGTCAAAATATCATGTTGATATATGAGTTCTATTTATCTAATGTTTCCTAATAATCAATATGTTAAATATTCAAGAATGGAGTAACCTTGTTCAATATGAATAGTACCCGGACAGATTCTTGAAATCGGACACTGTCAATAAAATTAATATTTGAATAGAGAAGACACAATTTAACAAAGTGTTTTGAAAACATTGTTTTTCAAACTCTTTGTTTTGCATTTTGACAACAATATGTTGGCAAAATATGCATCCTATCAAGCCAATTCGTGCCTACTCGAGGTGAGTACATTTAAATTTTGACACTGTAATTTTAAAACGATGATTTAGTAAGAAAGAATTATAGTCAGTACCCCCAAAAGTAAAATAAACATGTGTATTAAACAGTTCAATAACTGGCATAGCGGGGCATTTCGGCGATAATAGCCCTGCAGAAATAATGGCCCTCGGGCTAAAGCCCTCGGGCCATTATCATACTGCCAGGGCTATTATCGCTGAAATGCCCCGCTAAGCCAGTTATTTATCTCTAAATAATGTATTTTAACCATGAAATCAAACATAAAAGACCTCTTGCACCTAACGCGGATGCGTTACCTCTGCACTCTTAACTGAGAGTATCGATTGTTGTCAAACTAATTATATGTTTCCATGCAATTGCTCATAACGTAAATAAACAAAGCCGAATTTGCGGGCTAAAACTTTTCAACAAACTCATTTTTCTGTAATATTTTTACATGCTTGAATAACTAAATTCGGCATACTCGGATTTTTTACGGGAATAGGTTTCACTGTTTAAATATGGTAAAAATGAAATATTTTAACATTTCTGACCTCAAAGATACAGGCAAAGCATTTTTAAAATTTAAATAATGTACTACACAACCTGCATGATCTTCTTCCGTTGATTCATACTGCCACTTGACCTCATCAACGATCTAAAACAGGTTTAGACATAGTACATGACGGAGTATAAAGATTTGCAAGTATAAAATTTAATCACATTAATCACATGACACTCATTGGTTTAATATCAAGCAGTACGAGTACTTCCTTGTATTAGAATGATAATAAATGATAAACATTACACTTACATGTTCATAGAAACATGTTGACTTGTAAGTATGTTGTTTATGTAGATAAAAAGGGTTAAATGAAAATAGCCTTACTTTGTCTTCACTTTAGGAAACTGGACTAGAAAGATAACATCAACGAAGCCTTCACTTTAAGTAGTTTATCAATAACATAATTTTCGCCCTATATTTAAAGCAATAAATGATAAACATAAATCAGAATAACACTTTTTATCTTGGGTTTAAATTATTGGAAGAGGAAGATCTGATAAAATTGTCCCGACGCCAATCTATTATCAACCTTATTCATTTATCCGCCTGCCGATATTTGACCATGAGTTCAAGTACTTTACTTGTGCAAATCCTTTTTAATCAAGATTTTAAAATGCACGGATACGTGGTTAAGTCTTTAAACAAACATTTATTAAATCTATTTTATCTAGACACGTGAATAAGGATCCATCATTTCGAAATACAAATGAAATTTTAGCACCTTTCACACATGCTACATCCTTGCAAATTAAATATTAGACAAGCAAACATAAAACGTAATAATTAAAGGCGGCCCCGAATACCCTCCAAACGAGAAATCAATACATTTAAAGGTTTCTTAAACATCAACTTTTCACAGAATGCAATCGAGGGCTTTCTTTTATAAAATTACCGAATATATGGTTTAAAATCAAATCACAGAAGCTACGAATGATCTTTTAAACCAAGTGGCAATATTTCTCTTTTTTCTAATATTTGGCATTGTTTAACCATATATATTGAATGCTTACTTATTACGAAAAAGCGCCTCCGGTAAAAAGAGAAGTGGATTCTAACATTGTGAAAAGTATAAATGACATGCAAATATGTGGCGACATTAACAATAATTTTCACACAGTACTAACACAATAAACGGAACAGGACGCCTATGTCTGTCATTAGATCATAACAGGTTCTTGTTCCAAGAGACATATGCTCTTCGCGTATGAACTCGACATCTTAATACCAGTGAGGCGTAACTTGGTCGTCCAAACTCAGGACATGTATAAACTAAGAACCAAGATACTTGGTTAGTGGCATTTGATTGTTAATTTTAAGTCGCCATGGCTCTGCCGCGTGAGGGTTCTCTAGCCCTTAATCTCGACACTATGTTAACATATCTACTGCCTATTTAAGCCCTTAAGTACGGCTGTGTACTCGTGTAAGTGACGTGCAATTTTGGATACATGTTGAAATATTGAGGTGTTGTTGTTTGTCAATATATACCTGAACATTAGTAGCTAGGGAGGATGCTAACACCTTCTTGATCATCAGTAGTTCATATGTTTCCTCGGCTGTAAAATGGACAAGTCTCACTAGTCCATTCTCTTCGACCGTGAAGTAGAATCTAAACAGTGACATGAAAAAACAATTAGAAATTTAATCACGATAAATTTAACCCAGCTTGTACTAGTACGTCTACGTCCAGTTAACATTATTAAAACGTGAAAAAGGTCACCTTAAAAAAACTAAGAAAATCCACCAGTACGATATATAACGTATATATAACCGCATGCCATTGTTACAAGGGTATCGTTATTAAACCTACTTGTTATTCAAGTTCCAATTCAAAGGATTGTCGGCCACTGAAAAAGCACAATATACAACTTTAAAAAGCATATATACATACATTATAGGTCAAAGTCTAGGACTTTGGATCCAATTGACAGAAAAACGTCACTAAATAAATAAGGTCGTAAACGCATCAAGTTAAATTGTATAAGTAATGAGGGGATTCATCAGCCTAAATTCCTGTTGAAAACATTTCAGTGTCAATTTTTGTTAAGACTTATATGTATGTATTATATATTTACAAAAAAATCTAATTTTGTTGAGATCATTTTTGTGTGTTTTTTTCACTAGAAGGATACCATGTTGCCGACAGGTGTATTATTTAAAAATCTAAAAGGACATCTACGCTGCTTAAATACAAACATGGCCATTAAATGTGTATACAGTGCAAAAAGTGTTGTGTAAATTAAAGATGCTATGCCTGTATCTTTTAGGTCAATATTGTTTACATCTTACATTTTAACTATATTAAAGCAGCGAAACCTACTCCCGTAAATATGAGAAACTGCCAAATATAGTTATTCATGCACGTAAAAATAATACAGAAAAAATGTATTTATTAAAAATGTCTGGCCCGCAAATTTGGCTTTGTTTATTAACGTTTCGACCCATGGACTCGGTAGTTCAGTGGTAACGCATCCGCTTTGGGTGTTAGAGGTCCCGGTTTCAATCCCCGGCTCCGGCAAGAGTTTTTATGTTTGATCTTTTGTTTTGGTGTTGTTGTGTTTTTACTTTTTTGTAAAAAAACACATTATTTGTCACAAAAATTTGCAATTTCTTTTACAATTTTAATTTATTTAGTATACTTAAGATATTGCAAGATTTATGACCGATTATAAGGGTATAAAGATACAGACCTAGCATCTTTAATCTGAGAAAAAAGGGAAAGTCCTAAGGAAGCACATATTGCAAGGAGAAAATGATCCTTTTAGTATCTATATATTTTGTATATGCTCTGAACACGGCAACACACATTCCCTTACATCAGTTTTATACTATTATCAGCTGTGAACAAATTGGCATGACTGTATCCAGAGGACACTGCAACTGTACCAAACCGAGCATTGCAATGAGACACTCGACAAGGAATCTACGTATATTGGTTGGAACGTACGCTGTATTTTGGGTTTTAAGGGAAAACTGGAATTCCTAAATCGATATAAGTTTTATACCCGTCATTATCAAGGGCAATACTTCTGTAAGTCTAATTAATGAGAGTCAAAATACCCGAATAAACGAGTGCTCATGCCGATAAGCAATACTACACATCTAAGGTCTCGAACACGTTTCATTTACTCAAGACACAAGTCCAGACAAACATAACTGGGCAATACTTCTGTAAATCGGTTATGAATGTGCTTCAACATATTGGGTGCACGAGTTCAAATGCTGAATAAAATCATTCCTCAGGTTTAGCTCTGCTAAATGATTGGTTACGCGTGACATAAATCAAATGTGCAGACACCAGATAAAGTATGTACTTTATTCAAGTGTTGGAGCAATGTTTCATATTTACTCTTATGTGTATTTTATAAAACATACACGAAAACGGGCTTATGGATAAATGCAAGGAATACTTCCTTATTGACAAGTGTGTTTATATAGTTAATACTTGTATATCGTTTTTGATAAAACATTTAAAACTATATTTCCAACGTGTTTTATTAACTATAAATACAATCAAGTGGTAAAACTAAGAGCCCTACCGATGATTCCCTTTTCCAAAGGCTTATTTTTGTGTGTCGTGATGACAAAAAGGGCATAATTGTATGCTATTCTTTACGTGAAACTTTGTGTTATCCATGCACTATCGTTCTAGCGCCAACCCATTCCGGCCGGGTAAGGCTACGGTCACTATTCACCTACGTCACAGTACGGCGTCTATATTCCTAAAACATCTCACGCTTCTATGGCGTCAATATGGCGCCCGGTCGTCGGCAGGAACAATCGTACGATAAAAAGTCATTTTAGACATCGTACGGTGCCCGGAGAAGTTTTAGTGCTACCTACAATTTCACGTCACCCGTGGGGCGTTTTGTAGAGTTATTGAGACTAAAGTGGCATCGGCATGGCACCGTACGGTGCCCGAAAGGCGCCTGTCGGGCATTTCCACACACCGAATGATTTTGTTTACAATTAAATCGTTTGATTTCAACGGCGATCTTCTGGGCCTCGTATAGAACCCGGACTAGCGTCGTTCATTGTATCAAAGCGCCGGGAGCATTCGAAAATCCTTAAACAAATCGGCCGAAGCCCGTCCGCGCACCGGCCGATGTTAAATGAGTCGGACTGCCATGCAAAAAATGAAGAAAATCGCCTATGCCTTGGCGATTCCTATATTCGCCGTCGTTTTGCATATGGTTAAAACCGTACGACGGCAGTTTTATTAGTGGCCATGGCATAACATAGCATACAATACAAATCAAACATTCAACTGCCTCGATAGCCGAATTGTAAGTACAAACTACAGTTTTAGCGAATTCAATATAACGTAATTGAACGGCTGCTCTTTCCTCGAAATCAATGCTTGCATGGAACATAGAAGCTGCGGTTGTTTTGAAGTATCAAAGCATTTACCGATATTTTGAGACATATTCAACACAATCATGACCGTCGATTAGTCTATTTACAAATGGCACATTAAAACTCTATCTTTATTTTTGAGTGTTTTACGAAGCATGTGTTGACACAACAATCAGTTAGGTTTTTATAATAAATACAACTCAAATAAATATATACGCATACGCATGAGAAGAACTGCAATTCCATATCTAAAACTTTCTCGAAACTCCTCTTACCATAGCCATGCTCAGAATGCTGCACGAAACTGTCAATAATAAGTAGATGGAGGGTGCCCTCTATGTCACGAGAGCCGTTCACTGAGCGCACACGGAACTGAAATAAAACATGTTCTGTACTTTTGAAATCATCCTCATGTACTTACATAACGAATCAGGAGACACACAGCGTATACTTTATGGAGATATTAATATGCGCTGGTGTTTGTTTTTCATTCTGTTTGACGTGCATTTACAATATTTCCTGAGGCATTTACGAGAACAATGTATTTGACTCGAATATTTTTGCCGAAAGGGCAACATTGTTGAGGTCGCGGAATAAAGATTTTTGATGTTACACGACCATACATAATATTGACCCCAATTTTAACGTTAGACCTCTTTGTTTATAACTTAGGTTTATATGTGATTATTCCGTGAAACACACCGTTTCTACAGCTGTGCAAATGTATTTTTAAAGTCACAGACCCATGACGAATTAGAGAACATATCAACCTATTCTATATCATTTTGACATGTGTCCTTTAAGTTTGACTACACCTTTTATGGTGTTATTTACATTCTTTAGCGGGACATTTGGCCTCGTATTTGTGTCCAGTTATTTAAATGGCGGGGTTAGAGTACGGACACACAAATCTTTACCAAGTTTGACATTTGACCTCTAAATCTGGCAACACAAGGTAATAATGAGCGCGCGACACTTCATCTCATCAATGTTAACATTTGAAGCACGTTATCTTACAATATATCTATTCGTGGTGAAGTTAGAGTCCCGACAAACGTTTGATATTTGACCTCTTAATATGACCATGTTTTGGGCGGTTGTAGATCTACCTCTTCTCATCAAGATTTACACCTTGACATGTCATTACTTATGTCTGTACCAATTTAGGGGAGGACCGTAACTAATGTTGCAATAACTTGTGGTCCAACCCTTTTGTAATGACTATTTGTATATATGTATGTGTCATATTATGTACATAATGATGTTCATTTACAATAAAATATGATTAAACTAAAATAAAAGGTTAACACTTTCGCCAAGTTATATTTAAATCCACTAACCTATTATTAAGTTAGAATCTGGACAAATATTTTTTTTACCAAATTTCTTTTTAAAAACTTTGAATTTGACCATACCTATGGAGTTGTCAAAATTATTCTTGTGCACGAACCCCGTCTTACCAAGGTTAATAGTTGTTCTAATTCATATTAAAATATGTCAACCCATTATAAAGCTACCAGCTGGCCAAAACAAATCCGGACGCGCGGACGGAAACACTCACAGACACCGAAAAAAGGTAATGTCTTTATCGAGCTCACAGTTACCAGCTTGACAATAATATTTATTTAATATTTGTTTATAGCAAATGCCGCAAACAACGTAGATAGCGTCAAGTTCAAGGGCTCGATAACTTAATGGCCAGTAGAAAAACAAACACAAGTACAGCACGAAGCACACTAATCAAACGACTAGAGATATCCCCTTTAAATGATGTAGGTCGGTGACTGTATAATATAAACCAGTTCCTACAAGTCCTGAATAAATATATAATTAATTCATACAATACCTTTATAATAGTTGTAACGTTGTGCAAGCCTAGAATGTCAGACTTTGACGTGTACGTATAGTGATGATCATAGCCGTCCTCGAAAAATACGCCAAGTGTTAAAGTCACTGTAAGCACTAATAATGACGTCCACAACGTCACATTGGTGTTTTTTTTGTGTCATTTTATATGACTTCTGTGTGATTTTCTGTTACTATTTACAATACATTGTAACTTAACTGAATACATTCGTTTTAATAGAATGACAATAACAGCGTTTTAATATCTCTAACAGGAAGAGATGTTCAACTTTAGGGTCAATTGGTTTTTTACCCAATTGAAAAGACTGTGGGTGGTATGCGCAGGTCGTATGACAACTTAAACATTAAGTAAAACACAATGTCAATATATTGATATCTGCTTGGCGATGACAGGCACTTAAATTGATAAATTCAGTACAAACTCATTGAGGGTGTGAGAGCGACGGCGCCGTGTTCAAGTATGCAGCTTGTCATGTGTTTGGACAATTAAATCCTGGTAAGACAGATTAACGCATGACAAACGAGAACTTTTTTAAAAATCGGCGTTATATTTGAGTTAGTGAACTGGGTAAAAAAGTAAATAAAGTGAAATAGAAATACATATGGCCTCGAGCGGTTTCGACACCGTGCACTTCATCGCCGCATAATTGCCAGTCCAGTGTGTTAACCACTGTACTATGCATTTCCCCAACAATTTGACTGTGCTTCAACCTAACGACTGTATATGGTAATCTTAGCGGATATCACGTGATCTCTCTGCTAGAGCGACCTAGTACCCTGCGTACAAATATAAGTCTTCTGTGGTTTACCACCAAAAACATACAAACGACTACATGTTCAAACGTACGTAGGTGATGTGGGTGTCGTTAAAACAGTGAAACAAATACTCGCGTCCTCTGGACTTGGGAAGATTTCCCGGTTTATAAATATAACGGAATTCCCTTAATTCTATACTGACATTTCTTTGAGTGAGAAGAAACTATCAATAATCAAATTAAATGTATCTTGATAGATAATCTATACATGTTCTTTTTCATTCTATGATGACAAAACTTATAAAAAAAATAAATGTTCATTTCAACATGTGTGGGATAGCAACGTTAAGTGCAGTGTGCACCATTTTAGTATAAGTTTATAAAAGACATTTACATTAAAAATATTTCAAAGTATGTACAAGTTTATTGAAACAGGTAATAACCAAATATACATATCAAAACTTTTAAGGCACATTATTTATAATGGTGTCACAGCCAGTTATATTTATGAATAGAGCTCTACAAAATAAAATAACAATAAAAAGCAACAATCCCTTCTAAAGTATCAAAATACAATTTACAAAACAAATTATGCTAAACATGAAAAAGACTGGCATAGAGCATACACTTTCTATGTAATATAGTGTAACGCTCACTGCGTGATGCAATTCAGCAGAATTAGTCCTAACCAATTTCATCTTGTCCGTCTCATTGCTCTTTATTGAAATGCCAAGAAAGGCAACTTCTTCGATAAATTATTTATGTATAGTAACCACAATTACTCCGCTTTATGACAAAGTGCTTAACCCCGCAAGTGTTCCTCAAAACACATAGTACATGTATACATATACATACTAGAGAATTGTAAAGTATTTAAAACCAAGCTACCTAACATCCTTACGTAAAGCGACACAATTACAATGTTTCATCATAACCGACGTCGTCATTGTTTAGTAACAATTATATTTGTCAACGGAAGATAATTGCGCATGCCAATTAGTTATTGAAAATAATGCATTTAGAGTCGTTTCCCATTATACGTGTAGGTTATAGTTCTTATATTACAATTTTATGCAAGACAAATGCGATCGATAGCGAGCGAAACATAAAATATTATTTTGTTTAAAATCGTAATATGTTAACTCTAACCGGGTTGCAGTGAAGGTAAGTAATATTTTCTATTTTATCACCCCTTCAAAACGTCCAAACTGTTTCAAGAATGAGAGAATAAAATCTAGTAAAAAGTCGTCTGATGATACTTCTTAAAAAGTAATATTCTTCGATGATATTAGGTTTATGGTTCTTCTGTATGTCTGCAAATGTGTTTTTATTTGCAGTTCGAAATCCGCAAGTGCGATCGTCCCATACAATGCTAAAAATAGAAAGGCAATATTAAATACATTTCAAGCTTATTTATGGTTCCGCCTTGGAGCCAAATTGTCACGTTAGCAACAAGGTTGTGTCTTACAGGGGCCGATTTGTTGAAATTGAAGTTGCTCTCAAGATATTTAACTTGGGGTTGTTAATTGTAGTACCAACTTCAACAGTGGAAAATGGTCTATGTCTAAATTCAGGGAGGGTCTATCTGGTTAAACTCACACCACAAGAAGTGAAAGAAAAGAATATATGCCTGCATGGCCAAGCATTTGATAGAATATCAGGATATGGAGTACACATCTATGATTCAAATAGAAAGATCCTGGTGTTTATCATTTACTTGATTAAACACTCTTGATCAAGCTTGGTGTTTTTGTCTTTATCTAAAATTTACACATCATCATTGACGTATAACTGTATCCTTGTACAGGTCATATTATTTGATCACATGGTTACTGTGGGCTCATATAAGTGTTTGATAACAGCAACTGTGCAGTCATAATATTATCTAAAACAGAACCTCGATCATATTGTATTGCGGAAATGGAAACGGTAACGTACATTTGTACCCTTAAACGTTTAATCACTGCATCGACAGATGCGCATTTGAGCAACCTCTTAATGAGCAATATTGTATATACATTCCTCTCATTAACAACAAACCAACAGGCTTTTGAGGCAGTAGACGCTTTACTGCAAAAAAATCTTAATACTGCGTACTAAATAGACAGGAGTGGTAGACGGTTCATCAATCCTAATGATTGTTTAATTTATTGTTTAAGTATGGCCTTTCTAGGAATTTTATATTGTGGTTCTGTATCGTTAAGTGTTTGATTCAAGCGTCGATCTAGCTCTTCTATATTAATAATTGCTTAGAAAGCATACTTATGTAACTAAATCGCACGTCTCTGTATCTCCATACGCAGTACGCAATGGGTCGGTAGGCAGTACGAAAATTATTTTATTATAATAATTTCATTTATTTTATTATAGATGCCATTTCAATATGAAACACGACAGACGTTTTTACTCTCACAGTTGTTTTGCGCGCTCGCGAATATTTTGAACATTCATCGTTAATATGACTAACATAAAACACAGATAGTTTGGATTACAGGCGAACATACAAAACACACGTTTGCAAATTTGGTTGTATATATGCATGACACAAACTTTATTTGTAACTTTCACCAGCTGTTTAAGGGGTCAGGGTGCATACGATGATGCGCAAACATCAAACAACCTTGACTTTTGATGCCCATAATAGGAAACGCTTTTATATATTTCTTTGCTCGCTCGTATTGGATTGACATTGCTTTTTCGTTTTTGCCTTTTAAACGACGAATGCTTATATAAAATGAACTTTGCCTCTACATTTTGAGTAGCGGGTGAGGTTCCCTGCTGCTCTAAACTGGTTGAATATTCAACCAGTGATCATCATTGTCCTTACAAAGCCATTAACCCGCACAAACTCTTGGTTTGTACTGCATTCGAAAAACGTCTGGAAAAACACAAACAATCTGCTAATTTTAGTGGAAGAAAGCATCTTCGTTGTTTCAAAACATACACATATATGCCGAAGTAATATGTTTTATAAATAACAATGAACACGTATTGAATGAACGCTTTTATTCACTACATACACACATATATTCATGTATATGATAAGATGTTAATGATCGTTTAGGATCTTGAACAATTAGATGGTTGCCTGCCATGGCTTTGTCAAATTTAAATTAGGAAAGACATAGTTTGTCGTCTAAATACTTTGTATACCTTTGGGCAACAGATACTCTTTGTTTAAGTTAGGTCTTCTCAAAAACATTCAAAAATAGTATTTGCCGAGAAAATGACAGTTTGCAACCATAAAACATGAACTAAACATGAAATGATACAATGTATGTTGATATGATGTGGTATAAAAAAATTCACTCCTTACATTTAAATTAAAACGCAAAAACGATCGTGAAAAATATTCCAAATATAAACAACATAACATACTGTAAATACGATCCCTGTGTGAAGATACATTTAAGATATAGTGTTTTAGATATTTGCACAAATAATGATGCTGTAAAGCAGTAAAGAGAATCTCGTTAGATTTCAAGAACTTTAAGAATAAATGAATGTTGTTGATTTGCATAATATTACATTCATAAAAAGTATATGCATATAACTAGGAAATCTGTATTTGACTGGTGTTAACCACGAATGAATCTTGATACCTCAAACAAAATTATTAGTTTAATGTATGTTAACAACACCACTTACATAACTTATTTAAGAACATTTGATTGATATGTGTAAACACCTATAAACATGTGTGACTGTGTTTTTTCTTTCTTAAAAATCATTTATGTTACATATTTCCAAGATATTAAAAAACATTTTTAATAATAGAATTCCCCAACCTCCTGCAATGTAGTTCTATCAAAATACTTATTTAATTTCCTTCGAAGTTTCATATAAATTTAAAATGTCTAAAGAAAATATAAATTATTGTTAATGTATTGAAAAACAAATATTTTCGAGTGTGTTGTTGTTGTTGTTGTTGTTGTTGTTGTTGTTGTTGTTGTTGTTGTTGTTGTTGTTGTTGTTGTGCTTATTCTCTTAACTTGCAGTTATTAATTCGTTGGTGATAAATAGTGTTCCTGTTCGTCTGTGCATTCCGGTTCGAGCTCATAGTCTTTGACCTCACATTCTGTTAGTGTTTGGAACGGTGGGTCTGTCCACACTACGTCTTCGGTGTAGTTAGCTGATGAGCTGAAAGCTCTATCTGCTCCATCATCTGTACACCTCGTAAGTAGATCTGAAGATGCAGACATTTCTGTCGTCACACCCTTTTGTTCTTGACTTGCTGTGATCGGCGGCAATCCTTCAAATACACAAATGTCGCGTTCTTGTGTTTTGGTTAAATGCTTGTTCGCCTGAACATCTTCTACGTATTCGCTCTCGCTTGTATCGTTGCCATTATGTTGACTCACCTTTGGTAAGTCATCAGATAGCAGATTTAATTGAACTGATTTGGTGGACGTCATTGATGGTTCGCCTCCTGTTGAGTCTACCAACGTGCCTTCGTACATGTGGGTGTCGCGTTCACATTTTTTGCCGCTTAGTTGTTCATACCATCGGATGTCAACAGTGTAATTGCCAGATGCGCCTTTGTTGACCTCTTTCCCAGTTCGGTTCGTGTTTTTAGCACGTTCTTCGTTTTTTGTCTCGTTTTTATCTTCACTTATATTCTTGGACTTTGGGATATTTGCCACATGTTTCCTATTCAGTTCTATTTCGACAATGTCATTGTCATCGATTGTCGCGTACTCATGGTTAATTTCATCCCTAACCTGGTTGTCTGCCATGACGACGTTTCGTTGAGATATATTTGTGGAGCTACGTTTAATATTTTGGTTCTTTTTGCGCTAATACACAAGCGATAAAGTAGAAACTATTGCAATCATAACTACACATGAGGCGACAATGATTACAACAATAATAATATTAACGTTTAAATCTGATGAAATCGATGTATGGGTGTTAGCTGTAGACGTATTTAAATTTGTTGTTTGAGTGAAAGTGTTATATGCCAAATTTTTGTCATCGCTTGTGTGCATGATATCACTGGCACAGATGAAACTGTTGATTGCCTCACAGTCGTCTGGTTCCAGCACCAGCTGGTTGCCGAGTCTGGTGACAGACAAACACGCGTCTCCTGGCTCTCTCTGAATGGTATAGGGGCTTACAGCTCCCGTCCAGTATTGGTTGGTTCTATTCACTATTTTTAACAAATCCCTACTTAAATGTGTGGCCAGTGTTCCATTTAGATTGTTACATTCTTTGACGCCGCCCATCCAAGTGCTTGAATTACCTACATCATAGTTTATTTTGTTAAAGAAGGATAACGAACAAACTATTTATTTGCGTCCAAGACATTTTGATGTCGTCTCCACCCAATCACCTTCGTCGGTGTATTCTACTGATGAACATTGGTAAACGCCGTGTTCGGAAAATCTTCTTCTGTTCCTATATAGTTCAAACGGTTGATTATTTTCACTATTGTTAGGATATCCTTTTATTTCTTCATCGTGTTGTTCATTAAAGCAACAACAGCTGGTTGTGTTTGTTGCAAAAAAGAAACGTCTGTTAAACATCCTAAACTCGTTCTCACAATACAATGAACATTGATAAAATCCTCCGTTGTCTTTGTTTTCACTTGATGAATGTATGGTATATTTTATATCATCGTACAGGTAGCAACCCCAGTGGTTCCAGAGCGCGCCATATTTGACGTATCCAGCCATCCATGCAGACTCGCCATTTTCCAGATATGGGTTCTTTAGTTGCGAATAAAGAACGAAGCCACGTGGCCGTCCATTGTTTGATAGTGTCACGTCAACGCGCGGGAAGTAGTAATTGGCGGCCAGACCACCTTTATTCTTACACCGTCGTACTGCTTCAGTATGTCTAACGCGTTTACACTGCACATTTATAACAAGTGTGAAAGAAAAATGAAAAAGTAAAAAAATGTCTAATAACTTGTGATTCATTATTTAACATTGAAATGCGTATAAAACGACCCGCTGTTGCATTGCTAGTCCGAAGGGAAACTGGTTAATTTCGGTAGTCAACGCGTATCCTGTTATAAATATATAGGATATGACTTGTTTAACTGCGACATCAGAACCAAGCTGGCCGTTCGCCGTCTCCGAATTCGCAATCTACGCCCATGAACTTTTAAAGTACATGAGGTACTGCTATAAACAGGATATATGTATCTAAAAATATCGGCCAACTCTACGCTCTTACGTTTGCCGACGACGTCTCAACAATCACAGAAACAACCATTAACCTGCAACGTCACATAGACAACATCGAGACGTTCTGCACTAAGAGTAGTCTACTAAATATAGTAACTAAATACGAACAAATCCAAAGTAATGGTGGCCCGCTTCGCCACTACAATCGATGGTTTATAAACTAGAAACTAGACTGAAAGTAGTATCTAACTATAAATATTTGGGATTATACTTAACTCCAAAACTGTGTTGGTCCTTTGCTCGAACAACTCTGGCTAAACAGGCATCTACAGCAGTGTTCCGCATATTAAAACAACTACTTTATTTCGTATTATTTTGCACCCTAGTCGGTGCTATAGTGCATACGTGTGGAAAAGCCCTAATGTCAGTACAATGGAAATAAACTATTGCGGATGTCAAATGAGCGCGTCCCTAGACAGTGCTATCTAATGTTGCATCGGCCAGATGAGGCCAGAAGAAAAACATAAGTTACCCACATCAAGGACATATCATTTGAGAATGGCTTCGGATATATATGGTGCACAAGACATCAGGAACACTTCTGACTTCATAAAGCTACTACTTGATAGAGTCAACTATCGTGCCAGGGAAGGGTTCTTTCGCCAGCACAAACACTTGCCAAAAGCTGAATTTCACAAACACTTTAAAAAAATTCTATTATATTCTTAGGTAAGTTAATTTAAGATTTAAATTGACGAGACTATAAGCAAACTGTACATGTTCGGGTCACAATTTAATGATCTCGGACGTCAAACATGGACTTCACATGTAAAGGAATTATTGTTTAAATATGGTTTTGGTTTTGTGTGGGTGTCACAGGATATTGGTGATATAAACCTTTTTTTACAATTTAAACCACCGACCTAGGAAGACATGTTTTAAAATGAAAACAAATAATTTATAGAATTTAGAATTTTTGCAATTAGTTTTATCTACAGAGTGTGCTACAAGAAAATGAATGTCCTCAAGTCATTGACATTTGTTACTCTTCATGTGTTACATTTCTTATTGAGACGATATGGCGATGTTGCTGATCTTGATATATATATCCGGACAGTTTTAAATTCGGATGAAATATTACTCAGTCATTCAACGGAAGTTTACCAAGCCCAATTTCATTGGGACAGTTAACACTATATGAGCAGTTTTATTCATCTGTTTTAAAACATAATGTATCTTCAGTTAGAAGAAATAATGTTATTAATTCCCAGCACATTTGTTCTGTGAAGAATTGGATTTCTACCACTCTACTCCTCTGTGGAGATATACACCCATGTCCTGGTCCAACCACAGATCCACCCTCCAAGTTTTCATTCTTCAGTAAAAGAGGACTACATATTATTCATCTCAACGTTAGAAGTCTTCTTCCTAAAATTGATGAAGTTCGTTTAATTGCCGAACAGTCCAACGCTGCCTGTATTTGTTTATCTGAATCTTGGTTAAACGACAGTGTCTTTGACACAGAAATATCTATTAACAATTATAGCATTACACGGAAAGATTGTTTTTGACATGGCGGAGGTATGTATATACGGAATGACATTGCGTTCAACACCAGGAGTGACCTTGACCACGAGGAGTTAGAAGCAACAGTGTCTTGTTCTACTTTTAATCTTCAAGAATCAATATTTTTAGGTGATTTTAATACCAATGTTTTACCTAGTAATATAGGGTGCAAATTTGTGAGAGATTTGAAATCTCTTTGTAACTTATTTAGTATGTTTCAACTTATTAATGGTTTTACTAGAATATCTGAAACATGTACAATTATTGATCTTATTTTAGTATCTAATTCACATAAGA
>Ga0224511_10000997_pt1 | contig 15907 bp, 7 predicted proteins | sample SF_May12_sed_USG_2_FD_169988 | JGI IMG/M metagenome (GOLD analysis project Ga0224511, IMG submission 169988) | Sediment microbial communities from San Francisco Bay, California, United States - SF_May12_sed_USGS_8_1 | ecosystem: Environmental > Aquatic > Marine > Sediment | place: USA...
GCAGCCATATTTACGCCATGTGAAAAGTTACGCCAGTTTTCTTATGGTGAAACGCTTTTTCCATAACTTAGAGTTGCGCTAAAAATTGGCGTAAGTCCTTCCTTAAGTATTCTTAAGTATGTTAGTGAAACGGCCCCACTGCTCTTCAAATTGAATATCCTGCTCCCAAAAGTGTTGTCATTACCATTGAATTTACCATAAATACGGCAGGCGTATTTTGTGTCAATTTGTCATTCTTGTTTTATATAGACTTTTATCGGAACGTCTTAAAAGATCTTTTGCCAAAATATCCTTGATATTTGGTATATAGCATCATTTAGTAGTCCTTTATAAAGCTTGTTCAAACTTTGCCTTTAGGGACAACAGCAAAATTAAAAAAAACCATTTAAACAGCATCTAAACCACTGGTTGAATTTTCAAATAATTTTACCGGAAACATTCCTTGGTGACAGTGTACAAATATTGTCCATATTTAGCTATTTCTTGTTTTCAATTTGTGCTTCTGGTGTCAAAAGGGGCTCCACTGTGACCTTTAGAACTATTTATCAGGTGAGCGATCCAGCGATCTCTGGGCCCTCTTGTTTAAAGTGGTTTTGTAATCTATTTGTAACTCTCCTAAAAACTGGTCTTTGTTTCCTGCCAGTACTGACTTAATAACCAATGTGATGTTCTAAGAGGTAAAATGATCAAACAAAAGGTGCATTTTCTTGCTTTTGGTTTTACCAGGGAAGATGATATTTTACAGTGTTTTTTTCCTTTTTGGGACTATATTCATAACCTGTTTATTTCACCATGGTGTTTGCAATATTTTTTGTACATTAAATATATAAACAATGTCAATAAAAACAAAAACAGTTGTAGTAGCAAATTATAGTAGTTCACTGTCTTAGATCTTTTCACAATGAGTGTTTGGGTATGCAATCGTCAATACATACTTATATAACATACATACATTTGTGAGTATAAAGTATGTGGTGTATGCACTTTTCTACAAGAGTCAATTAGTCTTAATAATAATCAAACAATCCATGTTGTGCGATGTATTAAAAGTAGATATTAGAATTATTTTACAGTGTTATTATAATGTAAAATGTGAAGAATTGTGCATAAATATGGCAAGCTTTTTGCCCACAATTACCAGGCAGGTAGCTTAAAAATTCCTTTAATGAGAATAACATTTATAAATTAAACATACCTATTGATACAACATAACATAACATATTCTGAATTCTTAACTTCTTTCCTCACGTACATTATACTAGTACACCATCTTAAAATATGAAGCGTACCTACCGTATGTGAAATATAAAAAAAAACAAGAAATGTACGTCTTTTCAGACGTTTATAGACGTAAAACAATATAAAAATGGGGGAAAACACACGCAATATACATCCTTTCTGAATTTTTTTTACGTTAAAGTCAATAATAAAACATTTTGATATCATCAGCAAATTATTTACCGGTTAGCAAATGGTACTAGACTTTGATAAAATATGAACGGAGATTTTACCGGCTGTGCAAACTCATGAACGTAGAATTGTCCATCCCTGCAAAGCTACGAACGGAGTGTTGTCCGTCTTAAAAAAGTTTGTAAATTTCTCAAACAGAGAAATGTCCGAATGGAGATTTGTCCGGACCCCATCAAGAACCCTGGAAGAGTGATAACAGTAAACAAAATATATATAAGTAACTATTAGATATGTTACCTGTTTTTCAGATAAGGCAGACAAACGAGGTCATGATAAGCTCACTGATGAAAAAGTTCTAGACACACCATCTATAAAAAGGGCAAAACTGCCCGAAAGCAAGCCCAGCACAAGCAGAGATGGAAACATGCTAGATCCTTCAATTTCCAAGGCAGTCTCTATTCCCATGGACGTTGCTCAACCGTCTGGGTCCAGGGAATCAAAAGAACCATGGTGGATCGATGTGGTGCATCACGGATGGAGACGTAAGTTATTTCATGACCTGCAACTAGGGCCCGTATTCATAAAACATCTTAAGTCAAATGTGTATGTAACACTCAGTGGTATTGGCTCTTTCCATTGTAACCTATGTTCTCATGGGCTGATTCAAATTTTAATATACCCAATATCACTTTAAATCCACCCAGAATAGCACATATTTAAACTTTTATTAACAAACTAATGTATAATCCATAATGTTATCAAAAAAAATATAGTGTTTGTATTTGAAATTATGCACCAAATGAACGATTTATTATCACAGTGTCAAAATTTCCCGCATGCGAAAAAAGCCGTGAATCTGCGTTTCAATTTTTTTACAAACAACGTCGAACTTTATGTTGTGAAATTAATTACATGTTCACATATTTTAACTTCCATGTATAAGTTCATGTATAATCCACCATGTTATCACAGAAATATAGTGTTTGATTTTAGCTCACCGGGGCACAACGTTCTCAATGTGAGCTTTTGTAATGGCCTATGGTCCGTCGTCCATCGTCCGCGCGTCCGTCCGTCTGTGCGTCCGTGCTTGCGTCAACAATTTCTGTAAACAACATTTCATCTAAAACCGCTCATTGGATTTAGACCAAACTTCACAGGAATGATCCCTGGGTGGTCCCCTATCAAAGTTGTTCAAACGGTTCAAGTTGATTGCATAAGTAGGTCACGGGATCAAAAAATAGGTTTTCAAAATGCAATTTTCAAAAATCTTCTTGTCAGAAAGAGCTTTCATATTTGATATCCTCTACCAATATTTGTTGGACAACATTAGTGGTAAATGGCTCCACAGTGTCTTTTGACCTTTTCCTTAGGTGAGCGACGTAGTGCCCTTTGGGCCCTCTTGTTTAACTGTTGCTTCTGAATATTTTAGACATTTGTTTAAATAATAAAAATACTTAAATATATCTAACAAAAGTAAAATATTTTGAAATATGTAGAAATAATTACCAATTATTGGCAAAATTGTACACTGTAACAGACGACAAACAGGGAATATCGTATTCAAATTACTGTGGCAATTTGTTTGCAAACATAAATATATATACCATTGTAATGGGAGTAAAATTATGAGAATTGTATTGGATGAAAGATAATTTTATTAGCTTTTCAACTTACATAGAAGTTTTAACCTACGGATATTAGAAAACAGCAATAATCAGGTTTGAAGTAGAAAGGAGTACAAATATGCCAGCGCTGTCGATTTTCACTGATAGTAGAGTGGGTACAAGTGGCTATTATTGACTGGTACACTATGCGGCAAAGGGTTAATGGGGAGAGGCAGGGCAAAATGTCAAAAAGCAGCCCAAAATTGTCATTTTTCATGTTAAAAAACTAGCAATCATATTGATATAAAATAAGTAAAATATGGTTATGTTACCTCCAAAATATCATGTTCTATAAATAAAACATAACAATTGATAAAAAGTAATTAAACAGCATCCACAATAGATTTTACGCGGACCAGCTCTTACTAAGAGCATCCAATTCACACGTAGCCGTATTGAACTTCATGCATTAACGGAGGTCATCATAGAGTTTCGTAAGTAAAATATCAATAGTTTTCCAAAAAAAGAAAAGGTCAGAAAGTAGGACATAAACAAACTTTTGTACCAAAACTGATTTGTCTTTTATAGTAACACATGTATGTAATGAATGTTCAATGTATTTAAGAAAGCTTATCTTTGCAGCAAACATAGCGAATCGGCTACCACAGTCAGGGACAGAGACATGGTGCAGGTAATAACGATTTATAAAGACATGTTTTTTAAATCAAACTTTAGCAAAATACATTAATTGTGTATATCCTGTTACTTTTCTATGGATAGATACATAGTTGTAATATTTGCAAGGTAAACCAAGCGCAGTCATGTTTATACCATGGATATCTTTTTTAGGGTAGGCAGCATATTGAACAGACCTGGGCCATTGTCAACCGAGTCTGGAACAGAAACAGGTATACGCTAAATGGTTGATGTAGATTTGTGGGGTATAATGGTAATATTGTTTGAAATCAACTCGGTCATATTTGACGGTCAATGATCTTGTCAAGTGTCATTGGTTCAGCTTTGGTCTGGTTTGAAAGCGTAATTTCATTGTGATACATTTATTCTAAATGTTAAACCTTGGTCTGTGTTTATAATGGGGCAAAACCTAATGTATCAATGCAGTGAAATGTGATTTTACAGTAAAAACATTTTAATCTAATAACTGCTTTTAAATTGAAAATATGAATTGAAACGATTTAAATAAAAAACACTCTTATTTGACTTCAAAAGTACTGAATAATACGATTTAAGACATAATTCAATGATGATCAGCTGTATTTTATAATGTGAACATACAACAAATAAACAGTTGCGGTTATAATTATTGGTAAGCTCCCTTTTCATTTTAATTTGACACCATAACAATTCATGGCAGATTACTGAGTAAGACATATTTGAATTCGTATTGTGTATATGAGGTTCTGGCAATACAAATTAAGGTCCTATACACTTTTTCAGTTATTCAGAAAGAGTAATTCCCTTACGAAATGTTACCGTATGGTCAGTGCATTGTCAGTGCATTGTCAGTGTGTTGCCAGTTTGTTTTTAGTATCTTGCCAGTCTATTAGTCGCCTATTGCCAGACCTGACTACAGACTGGCAATAAATACCAGCTTAAAACCAGTGTGTAACAAGTTTGATGTCAGATCTGACAACAAGCTGAACATACACTGGCTTCACACTGGCTTCACATCAACAACAGTAAAATACTTTGTATATATGTGCATTTATAAAGTAGATGAATTGAAATCGTCACCAAAATGGAAAAAACGAGCCAAATTTGGAAAAAGGCTGGCAACAACTCCCACAATAAACCGACTTCACACTGACAATAAACTGGCCATAACAATACTGACGATAGACTGGTAATAGACTGACAGGTTACACAAATGTCTGTCTGACAACACACTAACATGAAACTGGTATGACACTGGCTGTAATTTTTGACTTTGTAATTTACGTTATAAATGCACAAAAATACAAAGTATTTTACTGTTGTTGGTGTGAAGCCAGTGGTTGTTTTTATTAAATATTTTAATTTAATATTATAATACAATGTAAAATTAAACTGGCCAATACTCTGTAGCAAGTTGTTTAGACTAGCTATAACACTGTATAACGCGAGCAATTGTTTTAGCCGAAGGCAAGAAACTGATAATGTCAGTAATTGTGTCCCATACTGGTCGGCCGATCCCGGGTATCGGGTTTTAGTAGCCTACGTCATAAGAGACACTTCCAGTCAAAGGGAACTTGCTCTTTCCGAATACATGTAACTGAATTTTTTTATAATAGGTCAACCAATGAAGGAATGATAAATGATACAATTATTAACATACAAGTAGTACATGTGCGCACACTATATGCAATGTTGTTTAATGTAGTTTTCAGTGTTATGCGTCTATTCGAAGAAGAGGAGGAATATTGTTTTATTATATATGTAGATCGGTTGGTCGGTCTGTCAGTCTGTCCGTCCGTAGACAAGAGGGTTTCTGATCATTATATTGTAAACCAGGGCTTTCATATTTAACATGCTGATTGATTTTGGTTTCACTTTGTCAGACGTCAATGTCACAAGGGGTCAGTTTTGTAAAAGAAAATGAAATCGGTTCCTGATCATTATCTATTTTTCACAGAGCTGTCATATTGCACATGCTTATTGGTCTTGGTAAGGAAATGCCCTTAATTGATTTAAGGTTCACTTGGTCATAGGTCAAAGTCACAATGGTCCGTTTTGTAAAAAAATGGTTTCCGCTTATTTTCTTGAGGACGTTTTATCACAGGGCTTTTATATTTCACATTACTGCCCCCCTCCCTGAAAAGAAGAGGAGGCCTATTGTTTTGCTAATGTCTGTCTGTGGGTCCGTCGGTAGACCAAATGGTTTCCGATCATTATCTTGAAATCTATTTATCACAGGGCTTTCATATTTCACATGCTGACTAGTTATGGTGATGACAAGAACCGTGTTGATTTTGAGTCAAAGGTCAATGTCACAATGGTAACGTTTATAAAAGAAAAGACATTTTGGTTCCGTTCCTTATCTTGGAAATTATCACAGAGCTTTCATATGGCACATTCTTATTGGTCTTGGTTGGACCTGGCTTCTATTGTTCTTACGTTCACTAGGTCAAAGGTCAAGATCACGAGGGTTCTTTTGTAAAACAAATGGTCTCATCTCATTTCATTACACCACCCGTATTGATTTTGGATTCCCTTTGTCAAATATCAAGGTCACAATATTCACTTAAAAAAGGTTCTGCTTAATATCTTATGAACAATTTATCACAGAGCTTTCATATTTCACATGCTGATTGGTCATGGTAAGGATATGCCATCTACTGATTTTGGATTCACTATTATAAAGGTCAAGGTTACAAGAATCACTAAAAATGTACTCTTGGTTTTTGCTCACTATCTTGAGAACTATTTATGACATACTGCAAAATCAGTTACTTTTGTGGGCAAGAAATTTCATGGTTTGACAATATTGGACATGTTTGTGGACATTTGAATTTGTGAATTTCAAACTATATGCAATACTCGTGGATTGTCGACCTTTCCACGAAATACACGAAATTAAATGTCTAACAAATGTAAACGATTTTACAGTAGCTTTCATATTTCACATGCTTATTGATCCCGATAGAGGCATGACCCATATTGACATTGGGCTTAGTAGGTCAAAGGTCAAGGTTAGAAGGGTCACGTTTGTAAAATAATGTGTTCCCCTTATTATCTTGATAACTGTTTATCACAGAGGTTCATACTGTAGATCAGGTTTTATTCGTGAGAACGTAATGTTTACATTGATTCGGGACTGTGTTGCTCGTAAATTCAACATAAACACGAAAAACAGTGATTTTTCCATGTCTTATGTGTATCCGTAATATTTACATTTGAATTTCTGGTACAGCAATGTCGCCATCGTATTGGTAAAAAAAATTGTCTATTGTCCACAGGGAAAGGTCTAGTAATTTTTAGCTCTACCAAAGTTGTTCAAACCGTTCCACTTGGTTGGATAAGTAGGTCACTGGGTCAAAAAATAGGTTTTCAAAATGCAATTTTCAAAACTATTCTTGTCTGAAATTACAAAGCCCAGATTTTTCATATTTGGTATATAGCATTATCTAGAGGTCATCTACCAAAGTTGTTCAAATTATGCCCCTGGGATCAAAAATGACCCCGCCCCGGAAGGTCACAATTTTACATTGAATTATATAAGGAAAACTTCAAATGACTTCTTATCTTGAAACGCTGATGGGAATTTGACCAAACTCAACAGGAATGGTCCCTGGGTAGTCCTCTACCAAAATTGTTCAAATGGTTCTGATTGGTTGCATAAGTAGGTCAAGGGGTCAAATAATAGGTTTTTAAAATGCAACTTTCAAAAATCTTCTTGTTTGAAAGTACAAGGCCCAGAGCTTTCATATTTGGTATATAATAGCATCATAGAGAGGTCCTCTACCAAAGTTGTTCAAATTATGCCCCTGGGGTTAAAATTGACCCGCCTGAGGCAACAATTTAACAATGAATTATATAAGGAAATTATCAAACGACTTCTTTTATTGAACCGCTAATGGGAATTTGACCAAACTCAACAGGAATGTTCCTTGGGTGGTCCCCTACCAAAATTGTTCAAAAGGTTATGATTGGTTGCATAAGTAGTTCACGGGGTCAAAAAATAGGTCTTCAAATTTTCAAAAATCTTGTCTAAAACTACAAGGCCCAGATCTTTCATATTTGGATTTAGCATCATCTAGAGGTCCTCTACCAATATTTGGTGGACAACATTAGTGGTCCTCAGTAAATAGCGTCACTGTGACACTTGACGTTTTCCTCAGGTGAGCGACCTAAGGGCCCTCTTGTTTATATATATTTATAGTATCTAATATATTATCACAAGGGTAACAAGTAAGTTTTTAATGTTAGCTGTAAAAGCGAATAAAATGCTAAGTCATAAACAGTTCTGAAGTTCTGAATTATTTGTCGTGCATAATAAAAAAATCAACCAATATATTTCATTGCTGCTACGACATAACTTGACCTAGGACAATATTCCATGTTGCACTAAAAATTGACACTATCACGCGCCAAAACACAATATTAGTTTGTTGGTGGTTTTTACAGCCCCCAATGAAAATGTCTGTTACATCCCATAAAAAACGAGTGCATGAAGTTGGAATAAAAAAAATGATTGCAGACTACTTGATCAAATTGCAATAAATGGTGAAATAATCCATTGCAATTTACAAAATTAAATATTTTTTTAAATACAATGCACTGTTTAGGACGAATGTGCGTAACAGAGTGCATTTTACTATTAATTGTATTGTGTGAAGAGTATTTCTCTCGAGTTGTTACCCTGGTTATAATATATAAAAAAGAAATACAAAACCTTTCCCTGTGCTTTTGTCTAGATATATTGATTTCTTTTAAAATTTAAAAGTATGCTTTAACCAATAAACTAATGCATTCTTAAATCTTGTTGCATAAAAAAATGAATAACATAATAAACATCTTGTTGCATTCTATACAGCGTTCTTCAGTAATTAACGTATATGACTGTGGCCGTCAGAATATGTTACTCGCTAGAGCTTTTCTTGTGTTCTGATCTTCAATGTAGATGATACATTTTCTTGAACGAGTAGTATATAATAACATGTTTTAAATTTTTTTAATTTTCTGAATTGGGATCAACAAATTAAAAGCGTGAAAACATATACCACTTTAGACGACATTTCAAACTGGTGTGATTATGTTGTGAACTTGTGATGTGAAAGAACGATGTACGATGTATTAATTTCAAGTCGTCAGTTGCGAAAACAGTAGGTCTATAAGCACCTTATCAAAACATTTAATAATAACACCTAAATTATCTCGTTAAACAAGCAATAGACGATCCCACTTCATCTATAACAACATAGATGTGGTTCTCAACAATTATCGGGCAATCAATCGGTCTTTTTAAATAGTAGTCTACTATGGGAACGTTAATAATACTGATATCAGCAGTATCATTTTCATATAAAAAAATTATACTTATATTTGTCATCCTCGGATACCCAGGGGTGATTCCGCTCGCTACATCAAAACCTGGGACAATTATCTAGAAAAGCTTTGAATCTGCCACCGAAAATCGAAACGAAGAGTTATAGCGTGCGGTCCAATCAGATAACCGCTCTCTTGTAAGGATCGTTTTCATTGGTCATCTTGCTCATCCGAAAATGACGATGCAACCAATGAAATGATAGTATTCATTCAGCGGTACATCGAAGAAAATTCAACTAATTGTCCCAGGGGTTAATGTAGCGAGCGGAATCACCCCTGGGTATCCGAGGATGTATATTTGTATGCCCGGACACATTATTTCACATGCTTGTTGGTCTTGGTGAGGGCTTGAGCTCTATTGAGTTTGTGTTCTTTAGGTCAAAGGTCAAGGTCACAAAGGTCACTTTTGTAAAAATGGTTTCTGTTCATTTTGTTGAGAACAATTTATCACAGATATTTCATATGTAAGGTTCTGATTGTTCTTAGTGAGGACAAGACCCCTATTGATTATGGGTTCAGTATGTTGAAAGGTTAGGTCACAAGGGTCACACTTGTAAAATAAGGTAAACATAGTTTTTGCTCATTATCTTGAGAACTGTTTACGACAAAGCTTTTATATTTTACATGCTGATTGGTATTGGTGAGTCAAAGGGCCATATTTATAAAGCACGCCAGGGATACACTGAAGTTGAGAGGAATGTTTGGCACTGAACTACAACAAAACCAGAAAACAAATATTAAAGATTATTCTATTATGTACAAGTCTACGTAACTTGTTTTCAAACAATAAAGAACACACTAGGGCAACTAAGTGTGATGTCACATAGTTTCTTAGTTTTTAACCAAAAGTGCTTTATGAATATGGGCCCAGGTGTTTTAAGTTCACTAGACTAGGTCAAGGTTACATGCAAGGTTTATAGCGTTCATTATAAGTAATTAAATGTGTGGCATTCGAAGTATTATGACGACAATTTATGACAACATTTATTAAGAAATACAAGGTAAAAAGCATAGTACTTATGTCAATGTCATTTTTTCTGACAATGAAATCAGAGAATCTTCTTACATATGAATTTAACCCCAGCTAGTAAATATGATTTATAAAATACAAATAGGGGCCATTTTCATTGGACCTTTTAAAGGTTAAAGACTCAAAATACAGCCGTGCTATAGCAAAAAAGTGGAATCAGCATACCTCAAATATGTAAACAGGCATGATGCCCTGCTTATACTAAAATGCTGCTAGAAGTTATATTTTCCCAACATCATACTGGTGTATTTAGCCATATTCTTATTAAAATGAGTTTGTAAAGTAAATCGCAAGTGGCAAAAATAGGAAAAATAAGCAATTTTCTATTTAATATTGCAATCTTTTCAATATAATAAATTAGAAACATTTAACATTTATTTCTTAAAAAAAGTATTGTTTATTAAATATGCTACGTCTTATCTTTATACCACTATAATTGGTCACAAATCTTGCAATATATTAGGTATACTAAAAATAACAATGCAAAAGAAATTGCAAAATTTTGTGACATATGATGTGTTTTTGGACAAAAAATAAAATAAAAACACAACAACAACAAAACAAAAAAATCAAACAAAAAAAACTTGCCAGATCCCGGATTTGAACCCGAGACCTCTTGCATCCAAAGCGGATGCGTTACCTCTGCACCACCGAGTCAACTGATAGTATCGATTGTAGTCAAGTTATTTGAATGAATTGACGCAATGGGTCGAAACGTTAATAAACAAAGCCGAATTTGTGGGCTACACATTTTCAACAAATTAATTTTTCTGTAATATTTTTAAATGAATGAATAACTAAATTTGGCAGTTCCTCATATTTATGGGAGAATATTTCACTGCTCAAATAAGGTTAAAATGTAAGATGTAAACAATCCTGACCTAAGAGATACAGGCATACCATCTGTAAGTGATCCTAGACATAAACGTAGTCTTAATTTGACAAAGTCTCAATCATTAAATTGTCCATGTAATAACCATAATTATGTACCTTAACAAAACAAAATACGTTCATACCATTTTCTTGACTAATATTTGTAAAATGTACCAAATGCTGGCACTCAGGAACGGATCCCATCGGATAACAGGTTATGGGTGCCCGGTTTTACTAGCCGCAGTGTAGTTTTTATAGGCGACAAAAATAAGTTGTAGCATACGCATGTAATCACCGTTCTATCAAAAAACCCTTTTCAACAGAAGGAGCCAGGGGGCATATGTGTTGTTGGGCATTTCTTGTTAAAAGTCTAACATAGTCTTCTATTTTACAGAAGCCGGCGAAGAAACGAATGATGCAGGCAGCAATGAGTTAGAGCAAGACCCTTTACTGCAATCCAGCGTCCAGGGGGGTACGATCGGCAGTTAAATGCATGTTAAATTTTTTGGCGGTGAATGACAAATAGGCTTATCTGTTCTATATTGCCCTGATTTTGAACATTCATTTTATGCCACCTCACAACAAACTTGAAAGTGAATCAGCATACTGATAATAGTTTGTCTGTCGGACATTCTAGTGTCCATATATGGTTCGATATTTTTCTGGAGCATCTCAACATGTGTTTAGGTGTGAAAGGTAGGCTTTTTGAGGCTGCACATTTAATAAAATAACTGCGCAAAAGGAACAAACAGTCGTGTCAAATAATGTTTTGGTAAAAAGGTGGAAACCACAATAACAAACAAAACACTAAATCATTCAAAAAATGTCTGGCTAGGAAATCATTCTCAGACCCCGGCACTTCAGTCATATAAAAACAAATTAATTACCATTTTAATGCATTTTATATGGCACAGACAAAATGACAATGTTTTGTGTAAAGCTAAAACATTACTTCCAGTTTAATAAAATATGAATTTTCTTCAAAATAGAATAATTGCACGCAACAACTTTTATAAAAATTCATGATCACTCATTTGTTTCAGAATATTCTTTTAGCTGGGAAACGTATCTAAAGGCAACCAAAGCTGAGGCCGCACCAGAAAGTTGTTTTAGACAGGTATTTTATTTTAACTGTTTTCAACTCTATTTTAAGGGACCCCTATGTGGACTTGAAGTACGGTTTCGAAAACCTTATCTTTTTATTTTGCCACCGAAGGGTGGCATATAGTAATCGACTCGTCCGTCCGTCCGTCAGTCAGTCAGTTAGTCAGCCCGTGTGTACGTCCGTCCGTCCGCCCATGCGTCTACAATTTCTTTAAACAACTTCTCCTCTGAAACCACTTATTGGATTTTGACCTAACTTCACAGGAATGGCCCCTGGGCGGCCGTCTACCAAAATTGTACACACCGTTCCAGTTGTTTGCATAAGTAGGTCAATGGGTCAAAAAAAAGGTTTTCAAAATGCAACTTTTAAAAAGATTATTGTTTTAAACTACAAGGCCCAGAGCTGTCCTACTTGGAATATAGCATCATCTGAAGGTCCTCTATCAAATTTGTTCAAATTATAATTTTACATTGTATTATAAAAGAAAAACTTCAAACAGCTTCTTCTCTAGAACCGCTAATGCGAATTTGACCAAACTCAACAGGAATGATCTTTGGGTGGTCCCCTACCGAAATTGTTCAAATGGTTCTGATTGGTTGCGTAAATAGGTCAGGGAGTCAAAAAAAGATTTTCAAAATGCAACTTTCAAAAATCGTCTAGTCTGAAACTACAATGCCCAGAGCTTTCCTATTTGGTATATAGCATCATCTAGAGGTCATCTACATGTACCAAAGTTGTTAAAATTATGCCCCTGAGGTTAAAATTGACCACGCCCCGGGGTCACAGTTTTACATTGAATTATATAAGGAAATTTTCAAACAACTTCTTCTCTTGAACTGCTTATGGAAATATGACCAAACTGGACAGGAATGGTCCCTGGGTGGTCCCCTACTGAAATTGTTTAAATGGTTCTGATTAGTGTCATAAGTAGGTCACGGGGTCAAAAATTAGGTTTTCAAAATGCAATTTTCAAAACTCTTCTTGTTTGAAATTACAAGGCCCAGAGCTTTCATATTTGATGTATAACATCATCTAGAGGTCCTCTACCAATATTTGGTGGACAACATTAGTGGTCCCATGTAAATGGCTCCACTGTGTCCTTTGACCTTTTCCTCTTGTTTAAGTTTGCATATTGGTAAAATGCTAAGTTGTCAATAATGACAGAATGAAAACAACAGCCACAACAAAACGAAAAAGGGGATGTAAGTAAATTGTACAAAATACATTGTTAATATTCTAACAGTGAAAAATGGAAGATGTTAAGCTCACCTGAAGGCTCTTAACCCATACCTATTTACGAAGTTACATCATGTCAATCATCCCACCTCATAATATGCACCTTTTTATAACAGATTTCCTGAGCTTTTATCACACTTCTATCAAAAACGCTTTTCGACCGAAGAAGACAGGGGGGCATATGTGTCGTTCGAATTTCGAAAGTAGATAAGCTTATTATATTTATATTCCTCTAGGCTGATGTTTGTCCAAAAAACAACAATTTCATTGTTGGTATGAAATTAGAAGCCTCCGTTAGAAAGAAAGTTCAGCTTCTTCGACCAGCAACTGTTGTCAGAGTGAAGGCCGACAAAATCAGAGTCAGGTAAGTCACTGAAGGGACTTTGCATAAATCACACATTATCAGTAACACAGAAGCCATCAACCTAATTTCGTCAAAGAATATGACTAAGATAAATTACTAGTGTGATTAGAAATTATTCGGTTAAATTGTCGGTCATCCGATGTAAGTCATTGTCAGGACTGTTACTACATACTTTATATTGAGAGATATTATTATTAATTTGCACACGATGAAGTGTGGCACACAAAAACATTTTGTTACCACAAAAGGTGTGGTCAAACTAAGAGGTCAAATGTCAACTTTGCTCTTAAATGTTTTTGTCTGAAAACTAACTTGAGTTTATGGATTTAATTTAAAAATGGCACATACGTTAACTTTGATCGGATGAGACCGAGTGTCACTTTGATGTATCATTATTTCCATTGAAGGTGTGGTCAGACGTGGAGGTCAAAGGTCGGAATTGGTCAAGATTATGTTTGTACAGGCCTAAACCTGGGCATGGATTGTTGGATTTTAAAATGACTTGGCAAAATTGTAAAGGATGCTATGTCTATACCTTTTGACTAGAATTGTTTACATCTCACTTTTTAACCACAATTAAGCAGTCAATCCTACTCTTATATTTAGGAGATGCTACTTAATATAATTATTAACCAGGTTTTCCACGCAAAAACCGGTTTCTCTAATGCTGAAGTCAGCAAGCAGGTATCGACTTTTAGTTTCCTGTCAATGTTTTGTTTACTTTGGCCGATTGAGGCCAAACTTGGTGTCTAAACTTGGTGTGTGAGTGACTTATATCAAGAGACAGCTTGATTGCTACCCAGGTGTCTGTAATAGGTCAACGTCACTGTTGATAATAAAAGGAATTCAGTTTCCGCTCAATAACTTGAGTTTGTTTAGACCGATTGATGACATACTTGGTGTGTGGAAAGCATATACATGTATTAATAGGCAGATTGGGATTGCTATCCAGGTGTCTACGGTCACGGTCAAGCTGACTGTTGCTAAAATATGGGTAGCTAGCTTATATCAAAGGCAGTTGACCTGGTAAACCAAATGTTACGCATCAGACAGATGGTGACAGAGGTCTCGGTTTCGATTTCTAGGTTTGTCAAGCACTTTAGGGTTTGTTGTTGTTGCGTTTTTGCTTTTTAGTGCAAAAACACATTATTTGTCAGTAAAAACTGCCATTTTTGCAACGCTACTGATTTAGTATTCTTAACATTCAGCCTTCTACTTTGGCCAAAGTTTTTCATTTGTAATCCACTCTGGTCCATGATGCCAAAAGGTCATTTGCGAGGTACTGTCCTACTGTCAATCCGCGTGTTTGGAGATCTGCAGGATTGCTGTCTGTTGGGCAGTATCTCAATCTTATACCTCTTGTTAGATTCGCAATTTCTTTCACCCGGCTTGCTTCAAAGCGTTTCAGTTGTTTATCACTTTGAATCCAGTGAATGACTATTTGACTGTCTGACCAAAGGTAAACGTTTTGAATCGACAGTGAGTTATGTATGTGCTGCATAAGTTTTGCTTCCATAACAGCAGCCATCAGTTCTAATCTTGGAAGCGTAAGTGACTTGATTGGAGCCACCCTTGTCTTAGCCATTACTAGACTGTAGACTGTTGATCATTGCAGAGGTAAGCTGCCGCTCCGTAGGCAACCTTGCTAGCGTCTACGAAGATATGTAGACTTGGATTCGTAGTACTGTTTTTGAAGAAATGTCTATCAAAGGACACTTGCAGTACACTGTTGATGTCGCTAACACGTGTTTGCCATCGTCTTGTAATGTCAGCCTGTGCTGACAAGGGTGTATCCCAGTCATGTCCTTCTTGGCAAATCTGTTGAAGGAGAGTTTTCGCTCGCACTGTAAGTGGACTTAGAAGACCAAGTGGATCAAATATCCGTGATGTATGATTCATGATCTCTCTCTTTGTCGTTACATCTGGAATCGGTATGACCCTTTGTTGAAAACTCAGAGTGTCTTTGTTTGCATCCCAAAGCATGCCTAATACTTTTGTAGGCGTCTCCTCGTCAAGGACATCTTCGTTAGAGGCTTTGCTTCGAAGCTGTTCACTGTTAGAGCTCCAGGAGCGAAGATTGAAACTTGCAGAAGACATGAGTACTCGTGTATCTTGGAAGAAGGTGATCGCTTCCGCTTCATCAGTAAAACTTGTTAGTATGTTGTCAACGTACAAGTCTCTGTGAAGAATGCCGCTAACCCAGTTTTCTTTGTTGAGTTCTAGATGTTTAAGAAGCGTTG
>Ga0224511_10000998_pt1 | contig 15906 bp, 12 predicted proteins | sample SF_May12_sed_USG_2_FD_169988 | JGI IMG/M metagenome (GOLD analysis project Ga0224511, IMG submission 169988) | Sediment microbial communities from San Francisco Bay, California, United States - SF_May12_sed_USGS_8_1 | ecosystem: Environmental > Aquatic > Marine > Sediment | place: USA...
CTTACTTATTACTCCAGTTGCCCCAAATGGACACCTCAGAGGTCATGTGCGCAAGCAGAATAACAATATTCAGTGTTTATTGCACAGGTGGGTAGGTTCCGTGTGTGAGTGACATGTCTATGCGCATGAACCATTTAGATGGGGGAGTTGGTTGTCCCATAGCAATGACTATGTGGAGAGCTGGGTTTTAAAGAACTTGCTTTTACTGGCAATGGTGCAACTGACATGGGGTATCATTCCTCTTCATAACTACCTTTACCTTCCCTAACTCTGAGGAGAATGGGGAGTATCTAACAAACTGTACTAATGTAATATGGAGCAGTATAGCATAAGTTAGTATGAAGTCTTTGGGTAGATAAGTGTATGGTCTCTCACCTTTCCAGTGTGGACGTGCACTTGATGTCAATAACTGTCTCGATGTGGGTGATTTGGAAGCAGAGATTGTCAGGGTCAGGTTTCTCTGGGCTCACAGGCTCACGCACCGTCATTTCATTAAGGAAAATTGGCTGAAAGCGAATCAAATCATTCACTCAGCAAGTTAAACCGACTAATCAGCAGATCAAGTCTGTCAGTCAGCAAATCCCCTCCCATTATTTTATTGTTTTTAACATTTTAGGTCATTGAAGCCAGTTAGTTTATTGTATTGTCTTCGCCGGCACTTGGCCATCCTATTTAGCTACCTCCTAAGTCTGAGACTTATGCTGGAGGGATAAGAGGTAGAAATCACGTGAGGGGCTCTAAGCCGACTATACCGGGCCTGAGAAACAGCCAGCGGAGTAGGAATAGTCAAAGAAAAAAATGACAAAGCACTAGTTTGAGATAAGGACTTGATGACTTCGAAATGACCTGGGATAGAGGGTTTCAAATTTGAATATAATTAACAATAGCCAAAACTTTAAATTATCTGTAACTTTTATCTTGAGTTTCATAGGCCAAACTGCAGCACCATGATTTCTGGAACTTATTGGTCAGGAAAGTTCTCGCTAACCTAGAATCCATCGCCGGCAATAGAATAGACACACGGAACGCTGCGGGGCATCTTGGCTTGCCCCAGTGTCATTTAGACCCGTGACAACTCAGACAAGTTGTGACATTAATTATATGTGTTCTAAACCTCTGAGGTCCTGTCAGCACTGCAGCTCTGGCATAACATTTACCAGCGCTGGGATGTTCAGGAGTTATCCTACATAGTCATCAACTTTCCAATGGGGATAACAAGATAGCTAGCTCAATGGCAGAGCGCTGCGCTCGCAAGAAGCTGGGTTCAAACCCTGGTTATCACACACCCCTACTGTGGATGTGAGCTCCTCACATATATTCTAGCTAAAAAATAATCTTTCTTATGAGGCGGAGTATTAATACCGACCCACACGTGGTGTTTCAAGTTGGGGCTGGAGACCCGACAAGTATTTAACCCGGGAGCTTCACCGTAACTGTGAAGGGGGTCATAACAATAAAATAGCCTCTCAGTGACTTACCGTTTTGTACATTTTGAAGATGATGCCTTTAGCATTGAGCATGAACACTTTCTCATTGGCATTGTTACAGTTAGCAGTGGTGAATAGAAGAAAATCGTTGAAGAGGAAGGCATAGAGTTCGCGACTTTTCTGCAACAATAAAATAAACTGGGATATGCCTGGCCTAAGATAACCATTATGCGTAGAGAGGTTAAAGGGGTTATGACACGGTCGATGGTAGACATACTTTCGAAGTTGTGTGTCCCATTCTTAAAGGAAGGCAACTTCTCATTCATTGCAGCGATAGCGAGTGGTCTTTTTCCACAAACCGAATATCGGTCACTCGAATAACTGCAGCTCAAATGGCCCAAATAGAAATAAAATGGGATATAAGTGATACAAGTGAAGTCACTTTTGCCCATGTCATAACCCCTTAAATATACCAAGTTCCAGCGTAACGGTCAACGAAACCCTTCGAGAAATGATGACAATCCAGTGGCTACAACAATCAAAACGAGGTCGCCATCTCATTTAACCATGGTTACTATAGTTATTACAGCTTAGAACCCAGGGAGTTCCGCGATAGAACCCTTCAAAGACTACCACAGCGCTAATATTCAAAGCACCCAATTTACAGACTCATTTTTATAATGGGCTTTGGGCTACACCGGACACTGCTATGGTAATGAATAAAGTCAGATAGGCTGCTTAAGGCTTTAAACAAGACGTCTGGGTAGGTTTTTCTAAGGTCAACAGCGAGTTGGACAAGATAACAGTAATGGGAGCTGTAACCGTTTAGAGAATCCTATCGGTTTTGCTAATGGTTAGGAGTTGCCTGGGAAATCCTTTTGGTCACATGACATGCATATTTCCATTATGTTAATCGCGTGGAAATGTAACCGGTGACGGTAACCGTTCGCATCATTGCTATTCGTATTCCTAGCCACACGAATGTGATCACTACTCGCGAGCTACTAAGGGTTTCTCACAGTCAAATGACTGCAGCCAATGAAACTGTGCAGTTAGTGTCATACCGAGGTCCTATTTACGGTCAGACTGTCATCAAAAATCGTGCGTGGGAATCTTGCTCGTAGTCAGACTTTACCAGCCGCTACTTACAGGTAAATTTGGCTATATTTTATTTTATAGTCGCTGCTGATGCTCTGGTTCTCATTATTGCGAGTGTTTCTTGCTCTGTGATGATGACTGCTCTTAAACTGGCTCAATTAAGGTTTCGAACAGACGTAGTTGGCCATTCTGACTTTTTACTTTGTAGCCTTCGGATTCCCACAGGCTTTGGAAGCGAATGAGCCGATCAGCGGGTACCTTATAAGCGTGATTTAGGATTTCAAAACTGCCAGTTTCGCGCGAAACAGCATTCGCAAATTCGCCATCATGTGGCAAACCCTTAAAGGTTGGATGACGAAGCAAATTTTTTTTGCCTTATCAGAATCAGTGTGTCTCAAAACCTACCTGAGAACCACATTAAATCTGTGACAATCATGATAATCACTCACCTTCATCAGAGGTCCACTGTAGAGGAACTTTCTTTGGCCAAGTGAATTGGTCAATGAGTTGAATGTGATTTGCTAAAAAGACAAGCGATTATCACCATTATTGAAACACGCGTAAGCATGGGTTTGCATGGCAAATGATAAGTTCTCATACATCAGCATGATAATGCCGTCCGGATAATGGTGACTTCATAAGATTGAGAAATTTAACAAGGAGACCATGACGATGCGCAAGGTTACCATTGGTTATCTCCATTTTGTGTTTATGTATGCGTAATATGAATATCGTAAGATAGACTGAACGGGTCTGGAATGAATGGGTGTAGGATGGACAATTTGGAATTGACTGGTTTGAAATAGACAGGTTTGGTTTAAATATAGGGAAAGGGGTGGAAGAGTGGAGGGGCGGGGAGTGGAGAAGTGGAAGGTAGACAGATGGAAAGATAGCGGGGTGGAGGAGCAGACTAGTGGAGGGATGGTGGGTGGAGGAGTGGAGGGGAGTGGCAGAGATGTGGAGAGGTGGAGGGCTCTAACCATATGCTGACCTCAGTGAGCCCTTCACAGGAGACATGATTCTGGACCCACTCCAGTTTATCGGAATTATCCGTCTCTGTCACTCCATTGTTCACCTGACTAGCTAGCTCTTCAGCTTTAGTGAACGCCTCACATATGTACTGGAAGTCAGGGTGTGACTCGCCCGTATTCTCCTTTATCTATAATGTGTTCAGGAGGTGCGAGGATAAACAAGAGGCTAATAAGGTAATATGTCTGTGCTTGTTTTTTCATAACGCATTCACAACACCTCATGAGATGGTATTGAAGTGATTTCCATGGCCTTCCTCTTAAGTGTTGGATTCCTAGGACATTGCAAGTGAGTCTACTTATGTCATGTTTTAGGATCACCCACCAAGACCGTGTATTTATGTGACATTACATCAGTAACAAAACCTTAATGTAGAATGTTTTCACTTTACTATAAATGCATGTAAGATGCCTAGTAGGAACCACATCATGACATTAGCGGAAGCTCGGGACCCTAGCAGTAGACATACTTTTGACACTATTTATATTTTTTTACACTAGGATTTAATATATTTGTGATACTAGCATTGGACACACAGCTGAACTAAGAATGATCATACGGACCCGTAATACTAGGAGAGGATATTTAGTGATTCTCTGCATCGGTTTTAGTATATAGCTGCTCAGTGTCATCCCGTGTACACGTGGGTCCATCTGGCATTTCTACAAAGCAAGGAACTGATCACATATCTGTATTGAACGAACCTACTGTAAACATAAGCCCATGTATGTATACTGTACTGGATGTACTTTGTACAGTGCACAGTGTACAGCGCACTGTGTACTTTGGCAATGGAACCAGTGACCACATCTACTTGGGGAGGAGGGAGGGGGGCTGGCATCAACGATAGCCCCAAACCACCTGAGAATAACCTAGCAACGACTGAATGCATGTTATCATTGGCATACCAAATTGCTCTGAGAAGTAAAGATATTGAGACTGCTATATTACATTATGGAACTGTTGGGTTGTGATTTACCCCAACTGCTGCCTTGGCATCTGGGTCTGTCTCTAATCTCCTCTGTAGCAGTTGAGCTGCGTAGAGCTGTCGACTACAGAACCTTATATAGGGCGTCATGTTTGGGAACTACAACATGAATACATTCATGATGTGTTAACTTACAACACAATCACCTATACAACAAAATGGGTTGCTTCAAAAACCTACCTTTAAAAGAGTAAAATTGCAGTATTCTTTGCCTAATTTTGGTCTTCACAAGGGGCTCTTGGTCATCCCATTATTAAATGGACCTCCCAAGCCTGAGGCTTGTTTAGTAGCAGATACCCACAGTGAGGGACATCAACAACATGATGGAATTGTCGGATTTACTTACATTTTCAATAAGAATATCTCCTATTACATTGATGGGTTGTCCTTCTCCACATGTGGTTGATCGTACCTTCATCGCTCTATAACACAAAATTACTAGTGTAGCAGAGGATCACCACGGTATAAATAAAAGTAGCCCCAACCAGTCGATAAGGACCAGAATCATTCCACGATTGTTAATCTAGTCTAAAAGATCAGTGGGTATCTTGATATCACCAAAAACTCACTTGACTAGTTTCCTGTTGCAATGGATGAGCTCCTTCCAATTAACAAAGATGGCTTCCAGTTCGGCTTCGGGAATGGCTTTATTTTCTCTTAATGGACGGTAAAAAACCTGCAAGATCAATCAAGATGTTGAATTTGGATCGTGATGGTCCACCTATAGAGGAAGTTTCTCCTTTATTAAAATTGTGATCCGAATCCATCCTGGAAACAAGGCTCTGACTTGGTTATGCTTTTCATGCAAAATAAAGCCCCATCTTAACTCTTATAATTTCGCTGGAGACTGTGGCATATACAGTAACCATATTAACGAGACCAAGGCATATCCAGTGTTTATAAACCTGTGGCAGGAGCATTGACATATAAACACAATTTGTCTGTAAACATGAGACTGAAGACGATCTGACTTTTACTTGAAGACTGACCTCAGAGGCGGTGACCATATCATTGACGTAGGTCTCCTCTGTTGTCATCAGTTCAGATATCGCCAGCTGGCGTTTCTTCTCAGCACCACTCACTGCATACAACGGAGCAGAGGTAACATATGCAACTGTATAAGGAAAACTGCAGACCTTAGTGAGTAGGGCATTCGGACTTTACGATCCTGGGTTTAGTCAGAGGCAGAACGGTGACCATATGTGGTGCAGTGCCCAATGCTGCATCCGCCCAACAGGTTTAGTAAATTAGGATTATTTCTGTAGCTTTGCCCGTATGCTGAAAAGAAAGCTGGCTAACTCGCTGGCTCGAGTGTTTGGCTCAAGATCGTCCGTTGCAGGGATCAAGCCCTGTTCATACCAAGCTCTCACTGTGGGTAAGAGGTTCTCACATAAGTGCTCGTATACAGCAATTTCCATAATTTCATAACTCCTTTCTTTTTACGCTTGAATGGCCCATGGGATTTAAAAAGGGCCAACATTCTCCGATGCTTTCAAAGGAAAAGATTTCAAATGCACTTTAAAGTTTAAAAGGCATTTTCAACTATTCAAGATCAAATTGAAGATATCTCAAATCGAAGGATAACTGCATCAGTTGTCACAACTAACCAAAGAGAGAGGAAAACTCTAAGAATCTAACTCAATCTTAGATTGTCCCTACTCCAGCAGCAGATGCCCGAGTGATACTCTAGTCTGCTTTGGTTACACAGCACGCAGGACAGGTTGACTTATTATAAATTGTTCGCTCGAAAAAAAGTACAGTTTAATAAAAAGGTCAGGGACCGAAAGGTGAAACTGCAGCAGCCATCAAGTAAGCAAATTGTGCTAAAAACTGGAAATTTATGCTAATAAGACTGGTGTCGGCAATATAATTCTGTTCAAATTGTATTTCTGACACCACTAACCATACCATATCCTTTACCAAAAAGAAAACGTAAGTGTACACGCCTGCCACCTTTATTGTGGTGAATGACTGGGCATGCTCCAACATATATTTCCCCTATTTGGCCCTCCCCAAGATTAGCAGGAAGTTCTGGAGTGTTTTAAGACCTTCCCCCCCATTTCCACCACCATTGAGTTCTTTAGGATCCAAACTGATGATTCCCCATCATGTGGCACAGCTGCTGGTGAGGCTGATGGTAAGTATAGTATATAGTTATATTTCAGGGTATAGTGATTTCAGGCAGTACTCTGATGAACCAGGATAGACTTCGACAGAAGGCCTCAAGGCACTAAACTAAGGGCTTATAGAAATCAGCAGTGAAAATTTCAATTATGCTGCATATTGCAATTCACTAGGAAAGCGAACAATCAACTGTTAAAAACAGTAAACAAGTCTGATTATGAAGCAATAATTCAGTTATTCATCAACGAAAATCTGTCTTTTGAATGAGGAAGCTGATGACTGGAATTTGAATTTACGGAACAAGCAAATATGGAAGGCGACTTGCTCAGGGGATTCGGGTGATAGAAACATAAGAGTGATGTGTTAGCGAATGCATCGATGAGACTTCGCTGTCCACATTTGCTCATTCCCGTACAAAATGATTACGCATACATATACATTGTCATTCTGAACAAGACAACCCGTGTTAGTGTAAAGGTGATATCGCCTGGCAAAGGTAGAAGGAATGCCATAGGCCGATTCAGGCGCAATCGACCAATGGCACATTGTCAAATACTGGCAAAGGCTTTGGTTGAGCTAAGTGTTGGCGAATGAGCAAACAGTGCACAAGCGAGGCGTCCCATCGAAACAATCACCGAGACACTCTACAAAGACAGAAAGAGAGCAGGTCTCTGAGTGCTGATCTAGTGGTGTTCGAGCTCAGAATGATTGGTGAGTTACGCTTCCTTGCTCATGGAGAAGCAAATTCTCATTGAAATACTGCGACAAGTTATTTCCTTTTGCATAAAATTCCAAGCGGGCCACAACCGCTTTACTATGGAAGCTGATGAAAATAAACCATAAAAAATAAAAGCACCCATCAAAGCCATTTTTCTGACCCAGGTTAAATATTGTACTCACATGGTTCGACGTAAGGTTGTACGTAATTGGCTGGGAAGACGCCAGTAGTGCCATTCATCTCTCCGGTCCACCAATCAGGATCGTCCTTATTTACAACACTGATGACATCTCCATGCTCAAAAGTGAGCTCATCGGAGTTCAGTGCCGAGTATGGGTAGAGGGCTTGCACTTTCTCTACTGTCAGAAACAAAATCAGAATCCTTGAGTGAGTTTAGGTGATGTGAGATATATGGTAAGGTTAGTTTCCATAGCAGATCGCAAGGCTCGCAAGCTTCGCAACAGGCTTGCGTCTGTGATGCATATTGATATGGAAACATGGTTGGGACACACTCTGCGAAGTTCGGGGAGGGTCTGCGATATTCGCAGTCAAGTCACACATGTTCAATTTTTGCGAACACCCACAAAATTCGTGGGGTTGTTGCGAGGTATGGAAAGAAAAAATGCAGGTTCGCAATGCTCCTTTGTTTTGGAGGTACAGTTTTGGTCTTACTCTTTTATGTGAGAGCTAGCAAAGTGTGACATGCACAATCACGGAATCCTCTAGAAATGCTAGTAGGTACTATTAGTGCCCACTTTCCCTACCTCCGCAACAAGGGAGGTTCGCAGTGGAGACAATTGCGACCTGAATGGAAACTCCAGCATCGCAGTGGCAAAATTCGCAGGAGGTTGCAACCCCAACTTGCTACGAAGCTTGCGAGCCTTGCGATCTGCTATGGAAACTAACCTGTAGGCGCACCAACATCTATGCTGGACAGTTTTGTTAGAGGTGGGCCGCCTTGACTCGCAGTTATGATTGGCATTTGCTGGGAGTGACAGAGGCTATCGAGGTGAGCCTTTGGTGGCAATTTCCACTATCCAATTTTCTCTATCCAACCGGTTACTATTTCAGTTGATAGGAGCATGTCCCAGATTAATGAATTGAGATGCAATGGTGATTGAGGTTGTTTACTAACCCGTGCGGGTAATGACAGCAGGTGTTGGCAGCGGACTTGGCGATTTGACAGGTTGAGCCGGGGCCAGCGCAGGCGCTGCTGGGCGTTCTTCCTCTGCTTTAGACTTAGAACTCGGCAGTAGTTTCACGTAATCCTTTGGAAACCAGCCAATCTGCCTCTTCTGTCCTTTGGACTGAAAATGGAATACAATCAGTCGCTAGTGGCTTGGTTGTTTCGCGAAGCACCGCTATGACAGGATTTACAGTACCATGGATGTATGACAGGAGTTACTGTATTGTGGTAATCTGGCAGGGTTTACAATACTCATGCTGCCTGGCAGAGAATACTCACTGTGAGCTCACCCTCCCACCAGCCGGAGGGCGATTTCTTCCTGATCTGAATGAGCTGGTTTGGTTTCAGGGATAACTGTTCAGTCCCGCTAGCTGTATACGCTGCAATCACTCGGCCAATCTCTTTCACCTGACCCGCCGACGGCACCGGAGACGGGCTCGGGGTCACAACCTTGGGTGCCTATAACCCAACAAAATAGTAAATATCTACAATACGCAATGCTGACCAAGGCTACGGGAAACAACATTGAAATAGGCACCAGGTTCAGAAAAACAAGTAGTGCAAGCAACAGAAACCGAGCAATCAATCGGGAGCGTCTCAGCCAATTAATAAGCAGAGCGGGTGGCGTACTTGGTGAGTGATGCGTGGGGCAGCTTGCGGCAATCGTGGTTCCTCGCTGCCAGAGTCAACCCCAGAGCTGATGGCGAGGTTAGTAGGAGGGTGGTTAGGAAGAGGTGGGGCCGCTGCTGCTGCTGCTACAACTGCCTGTAACTGCTCAACAAGCTGAAAGCAAACACCGGAAATAGAGGCACACGGAGACAAACAACAGGGAACACTTGGGTGTAACAATGATATTATCAGCGGACAAGTAAAGCATGATAGCGCTATAGACATACAGTTATAGCCCATACAGAGCACACAGAGTGAGCCTGACATTGAGGTCACTTACTGTGGAGGGGTCACTTACTGAGGAGACGAAGTCACTCACACGAGGGGTGAAGTCACTCACACGAGGGGTGGAGTCACTCACAAGAGGGGTGGAGTCACTCACAAGAGGGGGTGGAGTCACTCACAGGGAGTTGGGTCACTCACTGGGGAGACAGTCACTCAATGGGGATGTGGTGTCATTTACGGGCAGGGGGTGAAGCCACTCACTGGTGAAGCCGGTTTCTCTTCATAGGTCTTCACATAATTGGCCGGGAAGATTCCCAACCGACCATTATCGGTGAAGCCGGTCCACCACTCCTCCTGCTTCTCAGTGACGCTGATGAGATCACCTGCTGCGAACGTCAGATCTCCCTCCACATCCGATTCATATGTGTGAAGGGCTATACACTTCTCCAGAATGGGTGCCTGCTGAAACATCCATTATGTATTCTTGTAAAACTTCAAAAAGACAATCATTACATCTACTGCAAAAAGGATAGCCCTATGGCTTGACCTCTAAACAGGGATGCCAACAAGTGTATATGTGTGGCTTTAGTACAGTGCAGCGTGCATTATTCCACATGGTTGCTCGTTGGGGGTGGCACCAAGTAAAATTTTATTCTGATATGTCTGGGGATGGAACATGATAGATTTCACAGAGCTGAAGAATAAGACCAGTGTTACCAACCTGATTAAAGACCATCTCCCCAGGCACAACATCATACATAGGCCCGGCAGTTGAGGAAGTAATGGCGATCGGAGTCGGTTTAGCAGCGATGGCTGCCTGGGGTGGTTTAGCCATGATGGCTGCCGGAGCGGGCTTGGCAGCTGGTGGTGTCTCGTATACATCTTCTGGGGGCTGGTCATACATAGCCTCTCCTGGTACCTGATCATACAGAGCAGGCCCTGACTTCTCACCAGTCTTCGTTCTGTAACAAATGTGTGCCACAAACCCTTAGTACAACACGGCACTAGTCAGTATGTGCCACAAACCCTTAGATGCAACACGGCACTAGTCAGTATGTACCACAAACCCTTAGATGCAACACGGCACTAGTCAGTATGTGGCACCGGTGAACACACTAAAATCTCCCATATATAAATATCAGGATTTACTAGCCCACCATATCAATGACATGGTTTCCTGTTTATTACGCAGCTCTCACTGAATTTTCTTGGGAGAGGTAAGGCAAAACAAACAAAACAAGCAAAACACACGCAGGCAGAAAATCAGCTTTTATCCAGGGAATCAAATTAAATTTTAGACCCACTGGCTCGAGACATTTTGAGTTTTAGGAGTCTCTTCCAAGAGAAATTACAGGCCCTATTTCCCTGATGAAAAGTTGTCTGAAATCCACTATGTATAAACCGTGCTAGAAGGAGTTGGCAAGGAATAAAAATGCATTTGCTGAAGCGATAACAGGAAATCACTGTTCTTTCGGAGTAGTAGTAGTAGAAGCAACGCGCCCCATTATACACCTTGCGCCAGAGAGGATGACCCCATAATGACTATGTTACAAGGGCTACAGTCAGTCTAGTGTCACATGACAAGAGTGCAAGTGGAACCTTAGTACCTTGATGCTTTGAGTCTTGAAATCCTTGGTATGTCGAAGGTTTCAGCTGGGAACGGCACAAATCAACGATAACTATACATAAACTAACCCATGAACCCATGAAATGCGGATGGTTTGCCTTACAATCTCGAAGTTCATGGATCTTTTGCTACATGGATTCTTCTCATTTCAATGCACTGTACCCCAAAGACGGTTGTCAGCTGTCTTTGTTGTTATTGGTCAGGTTTGTGAAGAAATGATTGATAAATTTCATGTAAAACAGCAGTTATAATGGCCCTGATAAGTTGGTTAATGACCTTGCCTCAACAATGATTGTGACATTTGAGAGTTGCTTTCAAATTCAACGCAATTTAAAAAATTCGAGTTGCCTTCTATCTGTATCATATTTACTAACTTGAATGTTTACAACCTTGAAGTAAATCGACTGGTCCCACGAGGTTCGAGATACCAAGGTTGCATCTGCAGTTGTATACTTTGTAGTTTGTTAGTTATCAAACTCTTACAATGCTAATCCTATAACAGTAGTCATTACGGAGTCGTTCTATCCTGGGGAATATTTCTATTTTATCTACAATTGTGAGAAGCCTGAGAAGTGGTAAATTATTTTCTATTTAGGTGAAATTTGTGCGTAAGAGTTGAAAGATCAGAAAATAAAACAAATTCGACATTCAATACATTCTGATCATGACAAGTGAGTACTCAACGAGGTAATTTAGTTGGCGAGTCAGAGACGGGTGAAAGGTACAATACCTGGGAGTTTTGAAGAAGCTTAGAAGTGCTGCGCTACACAGTAGAAATGGCACACATATAACTTATCAAACAACAAAGGTTACAGCAAGCAGAGGGTTTAAAATTCAGTTTCTTCAAACTATATGATATTCATCCTCAAAAGGTCTTTGTGATTTGCCTTTGGGGTTTGGGGTTCTTATAAGAAGTATGAAGCATATAAGACCTGACTGTCTTACCCGTTCTGTATCTCCTTGACATAAGATTTCGGGAACCATCCTTCTTGGCCATTGGCGAGTCGACCCTGCCACCAGAGATCTTGCTGCATAGTCACAAGGATCTCATCACCCTGGGATAACAAACAAGTAGCCGTATAACCGAACGCTGTTGGATCTTAGGAGCAAAGTGGTATCGAATGCCCTTTTTGCCACCACCATTGATTTTTTCTGCATGGAAGTTGTGTATTCCAACCACTCACTCATGCCTGCTACCTCACCGAAACAAAACAAACTACGTAGCAAAAGATTTATTGGTAGCTCAACAGAGTACCCCGACCGCTGACTACAATTGTCATACCTTATTGAAGGTAAGATGGTTTTCCTTCTTGGCTCGCCAGGGGAAGACCGCTGTACACCTCAGGCCATCAGGTGCTGGATTGCCAGAGACGGGTGGGGTGGTAGCACGAATATCATCAAATGCTGACTCACTAAAACAGCAAATAACACTGTAAGCGAATGGTGCATGACACATGCAACAGTCATTGTCTCAGACCAATGTGTGTGGTTAACATTTCTTCTAATTTTGTGCTGAAAGCTCTCTGAGAAATTAGCAAGTTGCACTCACTGGTTGAACTTGACCCTTGAAAAGTCTCGCCTTATTCGTTCAAACTGTGATTGAACATAGTACAGTCAAATATTGGATGAACAGAACTCACAATCAGTTACAAAAAGACTTTAGCTTTACGAAGCAATAACTGATATTGAGGGATGACCAACCTGCGTTTGACAGTAGCCACCGGTTCATAGACATCTCTGAGCCATTCGACATAGTTAGCCGGGAAGAATCCGCATTGATCTCCCTTCCAACCATTCAGCCAGCCTTCCTCTGCATCTGCCTGCTCATCAGCATATACCTGAAATCAACACAGGCAAAGGTCACAAACCAGGGTCACAAACAATCATCAACAGCAGGCGTCACAGGCGATTGTCACAATATATCACACTTAGATATATTACCACAATGGTGTGAAGTTTAGCTACAGTTCAGTATTCACACGGGTTACACATGGTTCGTTGAGCGTAACCACAGTAACTCTATCAGGCGTCCTTATATCTCAGCGATATCCAATACAAGTCTTAAGTTTAGCAAGCGGTCATTGGGCCAAAGGCCGCTGAGAAAAACATACCTTGATTTTATCATCGGCCGAGAAAGTAAGTTCATCATCATTACGCGAGGAGAAGTCGTACTGGGCTTCATAGATGCCCACCTTCCTTGTCTGGTTAGTCGGAGTTGCTATTTCTTCGCTAAACGTAGTTTCCTTCTTCCGTGGTGGGCTCAGCTTATTGGCAAACAGACTGGCAGCTGGTATACCGTTGCTTTCCTGCGGTTTAGACTCGCTTGCGAAAGGACTCTGGGATTTCGTTAATGACTGATCAGAGCTACTGAATGGGCTATTCGACTTGGTGTCAGGAAACGCGTTTTGATCTGTGAAGGGGTCGCTTGAAATGCCACTGCCCCAAGCCGGTTGGGATTGACTTTCTCCCCACAGTGACCCCGCATTGTTTCCCCAATCAGAGGAACCGCCGCCGCTGGGCCACGCATCATTGGCCGATGTGCTAGTAGCCGATGCACCATTGGCCGATGTTTGGCTGTCTGCCCAGAGGTCTCCGCCCCAGCTGAGAGAGCTAGCAGGCGCAGCTGGAGTATCCAAGGCTTTTATCAGTGAATATTTGTCATTCTCCTCTTTTTTCTTTTCAGCTTCAACCTTCTGCCTGAGCTCCTCTTCCTGCCTAAAGTCATCAAAATATGGATGATGGACAGCAAAGAATTCTGGATTATTTCTAGGTAGTGATGTCAACTCACGGTGCAGCAGATATATACAGCGAGCGACACAACAATCTCCATCAGATATGATTGATTCTACATGTATTTTATTCACGTCAAGGCAGGATAACTCCATAAGTTAATGGTCTATAGGTGAAAAATCCATTGACGAGAAATGCATTGTGTGAACAAAATTAGAGAAAAATTACAGCCAAAAAGAACATGGCTAGAGAGATTTTTATGGATGACTGTTATATACAAAAAAGGAAGCTGCTCATCATAATGCATATGGTCATAGAAGGGTAAGTGAAAGAAAGGAGAAGAAACTGAGAAATTGAACTAGGTAACTCTGCTCCCAAATCAAGCGCACTATTCAATAGGTTATTGATTCACCCATGTCCTCCATCACACAGTATCATACCACCACATTTACCTTTGTTTCTCTTTAATCTTCTCATCCGAACGTCTGCGTTTCTCTCTCAACCAATCGGACTTCTTCAGTCCCACTTCGGATTTCACGCGCGTTTGTTTGCGTTGTAACTCTGTCAGCGTTGCTTGCAGTGCCTAGAATTAAACATTACACTAAGACTTAGAGAGGCTTGGAAGCACCTTTCCTGGAAAGTATAACCTAGAGGTTTTAGGTAACAGTAGATGTTTGCCCGAATAGTTTTATTTAGTAGTATTCAATTTACCATGAGACAGTCTAAATAAATGATAAACACTCACAATTAGCTATTATACACTAATTGAATAGAGATTTTTCAAGCGCACAAAGATTCAGCTATACAGACCGTGGGTGCTTAGAATCATTTGTTGGCATGGTAAGGTTATTGCGCTGCTCTTTATCGCCAGCTGGTCTGAACATTAGTAAACTGTGCACACAGTGAGTTCACAGCCTGCCAATGCAGGTTTATCCTCGGCGTGAAAAATAAGTACAACACCCTATAAGCTGATACGGAATAGTCAGCATTCATTAAGGGTTACCCTAATTGTAAACTAACTGTGTCAACTCTAAAGTACAACAATAACTACATGCCTCGTCAATACTCAGCTAAAATACCAAGAGAAGTGTCACACAGTGAGCCTTTCTGTAGCAACAGGAACTGGCTGGTGAAAAAATTCTTGTGTTAACACAAGAAAAGACACAACTTCAATATGTATTGATCCCTAACAGTGTAGACAGACTGCATGCATGACATCAGCCCTGACGCGTTCAAGATAGATAATCTATCAACATTTCTTATTTCCTATAACGTAGGGAGCCGTCTCCTTTCACTCACTAGTCAACCCAAAAGCAAAATAAGGTGAAGTCTCGACGTAACAGAAGTAAATCAAATACAAGGAGGACTTCATTGCAATAATCAGTTGTATGCATTTTCGGACGATACTTTAGCAATCGCAGTAAATTGCAAGAGTCTTCAGTATCTGATATGACAATCATTGAGAGTGTGCTGTCATCATAAGTACATTGGGTGCTCTTAAGTCAATGCGCGAGTCGGTCAGCAGGTTTACCTTATAGGACATCTGGGTAACGCCAAACTCCTGCTGAAGATTCTCTTTGTCAGCCTCGAGCTCAGCAATATTGGTTTTGAGTTTATCGACGAGCACCTGCAGTGGGATGTAACACAATTACAGGTTAAACCACGCTAAGGGACGACTGGTAACAGTGGGCAGCGGTTGGAAAGTGGAAACACCATTTCGAAGTGCTAAGGATAGAAGGAACTCAAGATTCCCTTTAGATCAATACAATAACTGAGTTTAATACTGCTCAAGCCGAAAAGAGCAAATCCAGAACTTCCAATGCATCCCACCACCCTTCACCAATAGCGCTAGATCGTAAGCGGTCATTCACTGAATGATTCGCCTTGCAAAACTTCGAGTCAAAGACTCAGTAGATCAATTTCTCCACAACTTCTGAGACCACGAAAAACATATCACAGGCTGCTATGTAGGAGGAAGTTACACTGACCTTTTTGGTGCTGTGACTGTGTTGAGCTGTCTTGTAAGTTTCAGCCATTGGATTGGCTGCGATCTTGTTCTGTAGGGTCTGTCTGACCTGTTCACAT
>Ga0224511_10000999_pt1 | contig 15905 bp, 5 predicted proteins | sample SF_May12_sed_USG_2_FD_169988 | JGI IMG/M metagenome (GOLD analysis project Ga0224511, IMG submission 169988) | Sediment microbial communities from San Francisco Bay, California, United States - SF_May12_sed_USGS_8_1 | ecosystem: Environmental > Aquatic > Marine > Sediment | place: USA...
TATCTGTGTATTACAAGTTACAGACCAAGTGTCTCCAACATGAAATCATTGTATTAAATTACAAAATGCTTTAGGAGCATTTTATAAAATGTTGCTGTTTGCTATCCTCATAACTTTATACTTACACAAAGTTACAGTTAATTCTGAAAGACTATCCTTTTCATTTGTATTGATTGATTGTATAACTGTTATTTCTAAGGCATTAAGCAATAGGTTAACAACAGGCGAATAACATCACAAATGCCCTACATTTTGTAGTTGTTTCAGATGAGTGTAATGTTTCGTTTTGCTTGTGGGGGCTTTGTTTATGACAAACATGTTTGCTCTTCTATTGTTGCCATCATATTTTTTATGATAAAAGAGTAATAATAAAACATTTTGAGACATAAAAGCATTTGCATTGGACATTAGGAAAGTTACTTATCATTCATTATAACTTACCTTAATTTGATGTAATAAAAAAACTGTTAGCCTTGGAAAAAAAGATAAACATAACTATTAAACTAAATACCCTCAGTTCATTGTATGTGTGCAACAAAAACAAGGTAAGACTTTTAGGCATTATTTACCTTCATTTGTTGCTTTTTAGCTCATCTATTCCAAGAATAGATAGAGCTATTTTTTTCATTTTTTGCCAATGCCCAGGTTAAGAAGTTTATGAAATGAGATTTTTATAGACCACTCATGTTATTACATTTAAAGCTCATAAAATTTTTTGAGATTAATAGCTAAGGGCACCTTTAAATTTTGATAACGCTGACATGCATTTTGACAAAGTTATGCCCCTTTTCAAATTAATTAGAAATTTTGGGTTAAGATTAAAATTTTATGAATATATATTTCATAAACCACTTATATAATATCACATTAGTTTAAACTAAATGCACTTGCATTAACAATAGCTGTTGACACCTATTAAGTTTGATTACTCTTATGAGCATTTTCACCAAGTTATAACTAATTTTTACATGCAAAATCTTCCTTAAACTTTGCATGACATAGGAATAGTATATCTGATGAACCACTAATAATACTTATTTTTACTAAATGTATAATCAGCATTAATGTGTAAGGCCACTGGCAACTCAGTGCCGAGTAAAGCTTTAGGTCTTGTAGCCGCTCTTGTTTACATTATATTTATATAATATACAAAGTATATTACTGTATTATTTTAATATCCAATAAGAAGTTTTATACACCATTTTGAACACATGACTATTTGTGATTGTTTTGTGAGTCAGGGTTAAAGCATCATTTCATTTTACTGCTGATTTGACCACATGGCTGTGATATTAAGTTTTGTGGCTGTAAATCTGCATATTTAAATACATTGTTTTTATAAGATAAGTGTTATTTGTTTTGCATTTAATAATAAAATGTTGAAATTGAATGCCTTTTTGATGTTGTTGAATTCCTCTGAAAGAATTATGACAGGTCGTTGACCAAAAACTATCAATAAAAACATGACAAAGCTAACACCATTTTATAACATGTTCTTAAAAAACAAGATAATACTTTCAAAGACTCTGATTATAAAGGAAGAAAAGAGCAACAAAACCGCTAGATATTTTAAATTAATGTTGTAGAAATTTTATACTATCTGTTATATTATCTTTTGTCTTTTTTGCCCAATGCCTAATTGTGTTTAACTCATGTGAGCAAAACACCATATGTGGATCATCGTTGGCCAATAAAACAAAAAAAGTTACATATTTTCAACATCAGGGTCTTAAGTGTTCAATAATATCCTAACTATATCACTAAAAAGGTCATAAAACACAATTAACTAGAATAGAAACATTTAAAATACTGGTGCAAAACACTTGAGATGTAACAAGAGCCTAATAAAAAAGCAATTTGTTGGTAAAATAGACTAGGAATAATTTTATACAGGTAAAAAAAAGTGTAAAACAAAGCACATTTACAGTAATGTCGGTCAAATAGGTCATGTAAAACTGTTTTGTCAAAATGATCTGACAATGTCCAGCCTTCAGTATTATTAAAGATAAAATTGAATTTAATATGTTATTGTTCCATAACAGTGTGATACCAGTTGTCCAAGAAGTCAAGTGGGGAGATGTTTATGCCATATATGCCCTTTTTATTCTGTAAACCATTATTTCTGGCTTACAATGTTTCTTAAACGCATGTCAGTAGACATGACGAAGTCACGAATTTAGCATAGAAATGTAGAATAAAATGGAACGAAGCATTGCAATACGTAACTTAGTAACACAGTTGTTTAAACAGTTGCAAGTGGAGGAGAACATAATATCGTCATCTTCATTTAACTTTGATAATTATACAATGTATACATGTATAGTGTCTTCAAAACATTTACATTAGTTGGTATATATAGGGCATTACACGGTGAACGGTTCATAATTCACATTTTACCTTTAATACATTTTGCGAACTATTAAAGTTTCTGTTTTACTTGTTTCCTTTATTCTCTTCAAAGAAATCAAATTCTAAGGAAATAAAATGCATCTCCAATAGTTCCTTTATTTCCAAGTTCACAAAGTGTGCTTTCAACGGTAACATTGTGCCCATTTCCTGCGTTTACTGAAGTTTGTTATTTATTGTTCTCAACTTCCTAGTATTTCACGATTATGACAAGCGTTCTTTTTTCGGCCTTGATGGCAGGATCCGGACACAGACGCACCTATTTATCGGCATCTGTCAGCGAATCTTTCTTATGTTTAACTGACACAATGACAGATGCAGAGTAATAACCACTTTGAACTTGATTAGTTGCAATTATGTAAACGTACCATATTCTAGTTAGATATTACCCCTGAGATAGCATTAATTAATTTAATTTAATTCAAATATGTAAAAAAAACTCACTAATAAAGTAAGTTAATATCTTTCAAATGATGATATCACACCGATCTGATGACAGTTTAAGAAGAAATATTTAAGTGTGTGGTTTTACCCCTCGTCTTGCTCAATGAGGTCCGAACCGTTTTATGGACGCTGTATACAGACACGAATACTGATAAATACATGTAAATGACACAAATACGGATGCTGAGCAACGGAATAGAACCATAAGACAGTTGACGAGTGTGCGACAGTTCATGAGTTAAAATACGGAAACATATGTACAGAAATGTTTTCTTGGAAAGTGCAAAAAAAACTTTGAAAACAAATATGTCTGTCCTTCAGAATGTTTCCTCTATCGCACAGACGATATTAAACTAAAACACCATTCGTTTCACGGCCTCACATATTTAATCCAGATTTAAAGAACAGTCTTAAATGTTAATCGGGTAGGATTAATTCGATTTGATCGCTATACCCAATGCTAGCCTAAATGAAAAACAAAGGCGAATTAACTCAAATATCCTGTGACAAACGTTGGTAGCCAACCCAGGAGTTGACGGGTCCACTCGTGGACAGTGTGCTGACAGAGCTGACGGAATAATCACTGACGTCCTAGACAGGTGAGTTAAATTAACTCATAACGTTTCTGATCAAGAGTCAAGATTAGTTTTTAATTAAATAAATTGTCCTAATTGCTCCTATTGTCTTAAATATCACCGTGTAACGCGTGGTTTTGATAAACATTGTAATACTGTGTGAGATATTTGATATGTCTGTCTAATCAGGACATGCCGTCTATACCAAATAGTTTATGTACATAGATATTGTCATAAGAGAACTTGTATATCATATAAACACCTAAAATACGCCTAGTCATGGTAATAACATAGTTACCTAAACTATATTACATTATTAATATGCAGGAATATAATTTTATTTTAAATGTGTGAGAAAGATATATTAAAGCATTTTATTGTGGTCATATTTCCCAGTCGAACTCTGTACGATAGTAAATAATGTTGTAAAAGTCATTTATATTGATATATCTTTAACTATATGCCTTTACGTGAATAAATATTGTTTATAGTGTAAAAGTAAGCATCTAATTACACAGAATGCCTTTTATCATTACTCAGTACGTGACAAATAACACAACGACAAAGACCCACACTGGGTATTTAAGAAAATACATTTTAATTTTATTTATAACTCGAGAATGAAGCCATACATAGTATATGCTTTAAGCTTTCTTCTTCATTCTATGAAACAATTTCTCTTCTTCATTTGTCACATATGAAACTCCAAATCCTTGATATTTTATTGACTTTTGATGTTTCACGTATTTTATTTGTAAATTGTCTTTTCGAATAATAAATATCAGTGAAATTATTTCGAGAATTAGTCATGGTCATGGTCAGTTGTTACATTACATTTAGGCGCTGCTCTCCCTCCCTAGGCGTTCCCTGGAGCACGGCACCCTGTGACAGCGTTGCCATGGCGACCGCCAAGGGCGTGCACCCGGAGTCGACCCACATCAGCCCGGCCTACACGGCAGGTGGAGGGGTGAACACTGAACCGATGACCTCCCTTGGCTCCCACAAGCTGAACACAGTGTCCAAGTCTGATTCCATCGACCTCTTTAACCAGTACAACGATATGCTAAGCCAAACTAAGAGTTTGACGCTTAAACGTTTACCACCAGTAAAAGTGTCGTATACGTCCAAAAACAAGTTCGTAGAATCGCTGAAGGGAGACTTGTCCAGCAAGATATTACGACCACACTTGACAATAAACACGACGTCACCCGGGCACCATATCTTCACAGAAGGAATAAGCCGAAACAGCGCCTTGCCTGATCCCACCTTCGCACTGCAGAAAATAGGGGTGCCATATTCTAACCTTCCTGATAACATTTCTATTTTTAAAGAGAAGGACAAATATGCATTTGGTATACGGAATGATGAGGATGAAGTGTTAAGAAAGTCACCATATCGACTGACTCCAAAACCTTTTGGATATGGACAAGCAAAGATCATTACTGACTTGGAGAAAAAACCAAGAAGTGCTAAACTAATAGCCGGTAAAAAGAAAAACTCAAAGTATAGCAGAGACACACTAAACTTGAAAAATAACGTAATTAAGTTAGAGCCTATTTTAAAACGCGACAAAACCGAAACTGAGTCGAAAAACAATCAAACAAGTCCAGTCAGTGAACCAATAATCATTCCCAGTAACTCTATTGATACTAGCGACAGCGAAAAGAGCTTGAGACAATCCATCAAAGTTGCTGCTAGCAACCCCGATGATTCGAGAAGAGTCAGTGTGGTTTCCATAGGAATGACTGTGTCTGACGATTTTTGCGAAAGATCTAAGAGAGAGACAAGACAAAAGTATCCAATGTACGATCACAAAGTCAAACAAATGGAGCAAACGAAGAGGGACATGCTGACCGTGCCAGACCAAAGACTAAAGCCGAAGCAGCCGACCTCAACGTTCACTTACAAAATCAGCACACGAGGAATGACGTATGTTCACGACGATGTGAACGATAAGTTTAAGCCAATAAGAAACAATCTCAGAGATAAGTATGGTAATCTGATTCACAAACAACGGTCGATTCGCCGAACTCCACTTGAGCGGGAGTCAAGCAAGTGTTCCAGCGACTACAACTTCCGGCGTTACTATTCACAGGGATACCACGTGCCGCATTCTGCCGGCTCCTCGCACGGGACGGACCTGACGCACGTGCCTGGAAACCCGCCTCCGTCTATTATTAGTCAGCAGGAAGAGTCTGGGGCCGTGGTGGTCAATGACTTGAGAAGCGGGATGGTGACTCTGTACGAAGAAAACACGATGATGGAATCGCGAATGTCAAATAATATTGACATTGAAAAACAACTTGAAAGTGATCGCAAACACGTGAACAGTGCTGCGGAAAACGAAGATGAACACCCTGCAATAATGCCGCATACAAACAGATCCAAAGCCATGACGGTTTCGGAAAGTTTTACAACTGATACTGAAGTTCAGTTTCAAACGGCGATGGACCATCTCCTACCGGGAAACAACAAAGAATACAATACCCAGAACGATATTCCATACCTTCCACACAACAAGGACAGAGTCTCAGCGACAACCAGAGCGTCAAAGGAGACAGGCAGTGTTCACAGATATATCGCGGAGGCAGAAGAAAGAATTCGAAATACGAACAGAAACAGTGCTGAAAAGAAACGAAATGAGGAGCTTACTGAGATGAAAAGAAAAACCAGGGAAAATTATGATAGTGTTATGACCTTGAAAAGCAAAGGTGAAGGTAGTGACCAATCAATGAAGCAGAAAGGAAAGGGGCAATCTGGAAAACAATTAGCCTCCATACCGACTGTTTTCGAGACTTCATTTCAGGAAGCTCCAGTATTTAGGAAAGAAAAATCTAGCCTGTCAAGAACATTGCAAACCATGACATTAAGTAATTCGGAGTCGGGTACCGAACAAGTGCAGGTCAGAACGTCTCGTCCCGCTGAGGATGAGAAAAGGGTCCACGTGAAAAAGTTGACATTGTTTTCAGAAGGTAGCGGAATATCGGTAAAGACATTGCCGGAGTCACCCGAAACAGCGAGCGATGCCTCACCAGAAGACAAGGATATCATGCGTGTTGACATCAACTATATCAAGGCAGGCTACGACTCTCCACCCGAGTACAAGTTGTCCAACAACGGCGCACAAAAGAAGGTGGTCGCTAACGCCACACTCGAGTTCGTGTATCCGGCTTGCAGCGAGGTGAAGGCCAAACGACAGTAATCCTCTTAGGTGTTCATAGGTTATAGTAATCGATTTGTGCCTACAACATGTGAATTTTTAAGCGCTTACTGAAAGAGACATTTAACTGGATGCAATCTAGTTCACTTTTGAATAAGCAAAACGAATATACATGTGTATAAACGTGTTAAAACATTTAAACATGTTGTTTGGGAATGTGAATAAAAACGTCTTCATATGTTGTACTATTTATTTTATTAACTATATTTTTACATTAATTGTATAGGAGCGTGCTTAGTTTATGTTTAATTACAAAATAAAACACTAAATTAAAAATAAGAATTAAGTGTTCATGTATGTGGTGACTGAATTAAAGATATTTTGTGTATCTTAGTGTTTATCATATATGGTAAATTGAAGATGTTCCAAAATTATTGCAAACAAAGCAGTCTGTGTTAACATTTTAGAGCACCATACTTTCTCTTTTTTTGCTTTATATAATTCCGAATTTATTGCTCGCCGCCATTATTAATCTCTATATTACAATTGGCGTCTCTTTACCTTGCACAGTCAGCGGAACCTTGGACTTGTGTTAATGCTAAATTAATGATTTTCTAACATAATTATAACTAAAAGCTATAACAAAATACCAGTAAACATAAATTACAAATAATTATAAACGTATACGTGATAGTTTCATCTTATTAATCTCACAGACTGTCGATAGATAAAGTAATTAGTCGCATAACAGCTATAAAAATATAACTATTATATAAATTATGTAAAGAACAAAACGGCTTTAATTATACCAGAAATGGAAAACATACTAACAAACAAGACAGTATGGAACGGTATAGGATTCGAAAAACAATAAAATAAGTATTCATGATACTAGTAATTATGCAAGTATATGATGACAGTTTGAAAAGAATTGTTCAAATTTACAAGACATTTTCATATAATAGGACGAATCAGTGTTAACGCACTTACTTCAACGCACATTTTTATTTCCGTATGTATTATAATGTATGATGCACCTGTTAAATAATTTCATATAAGGCAAAATATACAGGTGTACAAATTCACCATACCGAAAACTCGAACTCCCTTATTTAAGGCATCGGACGAATATCTGATCAGTGATCTGTGAAGCTTGTCATACAAACTGGGTAAATCGTTTTATTATAAAATATAATGCTAAAATAATAAAATAATAATAGTAAGCAACCTTTTATGATTTAATATATTCAGTTCAACTTTTTAGCGGTTTCGGTTGCCTACAGCGGGTTTTTACTAGAAAAAAGGAAATGGAGAGAAAACAAAACACACAGCTATAAAGTGATCTTTTTGTTTTATTAATTAATGTTGTTCAAGATTATTAAAAAACAATAAATTTTAAAACTGCTGACAAAATATCACTGTTAATTCATGTCTCCATCTAACAGCAGATTCAGGAATTGAAAAAAAAGGAGAAAGTCATAAAAATACAAAAACCTTGTATGTGTCGTTTTGCAGTTTGTCTATTCAGTCATTTACTCTAAAACCAGTGTATAAGTACTCAGTAATGTATAGTTAAATTATGTATTATATATTGTTTTACAATATTAACTGTTGCCGTTAAGTCTAAAACATTTATTAAAGTTCTCCGTCTCGCTGTTAGCAAACACTATCAATTTATTGTAGAATGCCGACGGATTAAAAAGATATTTTATTTAATAATACCAAAATAATACACACAGCCATCTCCTGTAAATGCCATTCTCTTCAAAATGTTCATGTAGATGTTTTTATGTTGGTTTGAGATAATATTTCGGTCTGGTATTACAGCAGAAAACCCCCCTTTTTGTTTAAAAGCTGCTTGGTGCTAGATCTGCAATTTTGCGAAAAAGCAACAACGCCGATACTAGTTGGCAGGAAGGTTTGCATTGTACGCAGACCATCGCAAATTTGTCTATGTAATGTTACTACATGGATATTGTTTAGAAACATTGAATGTCATTTGTTTTCTGATATTGGCCTTAACTTCATCACCAATTCTACACCTTCTATCAAGGTGAATCACGTGTTTTGTAACCACCCAACGTAAAATATCATCTTAAATATTGATTTTGCTTAAATCTGCCACCAAACAGCTTTAAGTTTTACTATAAAATACGAAACTCAATACAACGATAAATGGTGAGCATAACAAATAACAACGGTTGACATTCCTACCAAACCGCTAGTACGCATGTACCATGTACTTTGGCATTTATATAAAAAATAAAACACCGCAATTCTTAATTTAATACTTGTTTCGTTCTATAAGGGACTTGCTAGTCTTGCTTACAGACTGATTTATTACTGAAATAAAGCACAGCATTTGGTGTCGGAAAGTACTTATTTAACAATATAATTTACACATGAGTCTTACCAAAGAAATGTCATGATGAATTCTAATTCTTTAAACAATTATGACAACTTAAAAAGATGTAAAATGCATGAAAACTAAGATAAACCTATTTTCTGTCCCATGGACAAGAAAATGATTTCCCCTCAAATTCAATGGTGTATTGGAAAATGCCCTGATTTTTGTACGCGTTGTGGAACTGTAAATAATAGAGTAGTGTCTTTACTAGTGTCAGATCGTTCATTTCATTAAACTAACATTTACATACATGTACTGTTTTCTTCAAGAATAAATGAAGAATAACAGTTATTAACCGTTAGGGCACGTCATGCGAGATACAAGAACGTTGATTAGTCAGCGCTATGTCGATCAACCAATTGAAAACGACTTTACTCCCGAAACAGTGTTGATAGTTGAAAGTTGACGATAAATGAATGTAGATCAATAACTGTTTATATTTCTTATAATAATTTTATAGGAAACTTAGAGTAAATACATATGCATAAACGCAAAAAATTGTATAAATAAGGATTGATTGCTATTTTTCGTGCGCATATTGAGTATATAAACGCTCAGATGGAGGTTTGAACATTTACCGATAAGCGCTAGTTTAATGCCTTTGACGAAAATTTTAACCTCCTCTGTTACAATGATAGTACATTCTAAAATAATATCAAGTCGCAGACAAAATTTAAATATGTTCTGCATACAATAATAACATTACTTCCGTGAAGTCAAGATTTCTGTAAAAAATAATATGAAAATGACGCGCGCAGAACCTTCAAAAGGTGTCTGCTTTTCCTGATGTTTTCATAAGTGTCACATCTGTAAGCAAGTCATTAAATTGTTTTAGAAAGAAACACTTAGTTAACGCATGATACGGAAATGAACATAATCATGATAGAACGATAAAACGCTTATTGAACTACAGTGCTTTTCTTTCAATGTAAAACATAACGATATAAAAGCCGAGTAAGTGATTCCATGACAACAAGTAATTGTACACGAATTAACAACTACAAAAGTCTTACAATTAATTCAGTATAGAAAAATATCATTTACATAATAGCAACACAACACTATCTGCAGTACATTGTATTTTTTATAAGAAAATCATTGAAAATGTTGACGGTTGAAGTATAAGTCTTTTTTAGCATGTTACATGGTCAAATGTCTATTAAAATGTGGTAAAATGAATCGCGAGCGAAGCGAAAAGAAATTGAGGAAATTTAAAAAATACTTTGAATAACATGAACACGTCTGATAACGCCATATTATATTAGTTTAGGACATCGTAAAACTCCTGAGTTTTTGTGTTGCCACAAATACGTGAAATTATTTCACGTTTCAAACATGTTTTACTTGGTAGAAAACAGCTCAGTCAACCAGGAAATGCACGTTTGCTTTGTATAATCAGGATCAGACTGCGCGGTAATTGTTTTTTTTATTATAGCCCTTCGGGCTATTGAAATAAAATTTTCCATAGCCCGAACGAAATTTTAATAGCCCAAACATTTTGTTGTGGTTATAATTCATATAAATCATATTAGAAATTAGTTGACTTGCACTTATTTTAATCTTGCTTGTGTTTTCTTACGAAAAAATAACTCCACAATCAGTTTTTATGTTAATTTGTTTCTTTATTTAGAATTTTACTTCAACATTTAAATCGACTGGTCGGGCTACCTTGCATACAATTGTAATCGACCGACCGGCCTTTTGCTCGACTCGGGCTTCGAGCTTATAGACTAATTCGCAGAGTGATCAGGATACCAATAATTGGGTAACTGGACAACTTTTTCTAAATGCTATATATAATCTTTACAATATGTTTTAATAGATTAAATATTATTTATGTGTTTGTTTTGTTCTATAAGAGTATTAAACACTAGCATGGATATGTATGTGTAGCATCACGAAACAATGATCGACGTACATCAAACAAAAACACAAAACATGTTTTACATCAATCAAATCATTTTTTCTCTCAACGGAACAGATAATGCTGACATTACTAGTTTGCCTTCCGACATTACAATGTAATTCCGAATACACGCACCATGCGGCTGTTCGATATGATGTTGTCGCAATATTTTATTTAAAGTTTAAATAATACTGTCTGTTGTTAAATATTTTGCTACGATTAAACCGCATGTGTTTTCCATAAGATGTTAAATTACGTGGCAATTACTTTGTTTTGAATTGGACAAAAAACATAAAAACTATTTTGCTTCAATAAATAACCCGTTCTCCGTCTAGTCCTTTAGAGAGTAACATCATACAATCATTTACTTCACGCTTGAATAATAAGATACAGTACTTAATATTACAATAAAGGTTGGTCCCCTACAGTGGGTGACACACCCACCCCTTTTGGTACGCAGTATTCAGGGTTTTTTAGACGGTACGCAGTACGCAAAGGTTGGTACGCAGTACGCAGAAATTCTGTTATATCGTACGCAGACATAATTTTTTACTTTAAAAAGGTCCAATTTTCATCAAGAAACACAACACACGTGACATACCCGGTACAAACTCAAATAACTCAAATAACTATATTTTTGCGCGCTCGCCTTTTTTGGGTCATGTCAGCGTTTATAAACTTAAACATTGATTTTGGGATGTCAAAATCTAGGAAATTTAACAAGCAAACACACCAAAGCTAAGGTTTTAAGAATGATTGTACATGTGCTTGCAACATAATGTAATTTTATCATCTTTATGTAAATGGCAACGCCCAAAATGGTTGTTTTTTTGTTGTTAAACGGTACGCAGTACGCGAGGCCAAAAATGGCGGTACGCAGTACGCAAGGCTACAATAGGCCGGTACGCAGTACGCAAGGGGGGAGGGGGTGTCACCCTCCATACACACTGTCCCTGATTCCGCTTGACACAGCGTTTATTATTACCGTTTGACGAACATTCAGGGTGAATGACTCCAGTGCGGAACCCATGTCTCGGCAAGTTCATTGTTCACACTACGCTGACTCCTGCCCCCACTAGGTCGAGAGCTGCCGGACCAAGATGTTGCACGGAGGGCGGGCCTCTAGCCGCGTCTTGCCATTCTCCTCCGGAATGACGAAAGCGAACCTCGTGCCTTTGTCTTTGACACAACCCGGCGACAGCGTCTTACCTACGTACGCGTCAGACCGTTCTTTTCCGTCAACGCCGCTATTGACGTCTGTTCTTGGTACAGCCAGCACGGAGGTCCGTGTCGTGTTGGACGACTGGTGGGAGTTGATGACGTCAACAGTGTTCGTGCAGCCGAACAGCGACCGGATGTGTTCGCGAAACTTCCTAAACACATAAAAGTATTTACATTTAAAGACAGACACACACACTCTATCATTTTAAACCATTGATTTAGGTTAACATTTTTCTATAGAAGAGCAGAGCGTACATTACAATTAGGATACTGTTTTTATATTACAAAGGCTATTTCCCAGAAGAAAAAAACAGAGATAAATTGACTTCCATTAACGAGTTCTATTCGACCAGAATCGTCATAAGAGGTTTCCGGTTTACTGTCACCGAGATAATGCACGAGATGTAGGTAAACACATCCGCAAAGAGTTCGAGGCCAATCAAATTGTCATTAAATGTAGAGGAACAATAATTACGATACAAATATTGCATTACTACACTACAAAAGGGAATTGTAAGTGGTGGTTTCATGATTTGACAATACGGGGTGGGGGTTAGGCGTAACGATAATCGTGAGCGTTGCGAGCGAAAAAAGAAGTTTAAGGGTTTAAAAAAATCACGGGTCCCAGTACCCTGGTTCCGCTAGTGATTATAAGTGATTATAATTATTCTATAATTATTATAACAGTGTATGTTTGTGACCAGTAATTTTATGCCTTTCGAACACTCCCTCGCGAGTGGCGCTCACCGTTGGTAGAGGAAGTAGATGATGCCGGTCCAGCTTGAGTGCGAGTGCGCCAGCAACGTCACGAACAGGTGCGCTTCCATGGTCACGTTGTCGCCGTGGTCCACGAGCAGCAGAATGACGTATGGCGCCCAGCAGACGATACACACGACGAACATGGTAATCAGGATCTTCGCCGAGCTGATCATCGAGAGTACGCTGTTCGTTGTACTGCAGACGGGACATTAAAGGGACTAGAGCACAGAATTTAGGGTTGAAAAGTACTTATCTAAAATATCCTTAAGACATGAGTCTCAGTGCAGAAATATGATGTTGAATGTCTAAAAATATTATGAAAACATATTTAAAAAAGGTTAAAATACATGGAAACTGAGGTAAATTCTTTTTCTGTCCCATAGCCGAGAACATGATCTCCCCTCATATTGAATGGTGTATTGGAAAATATCCTAGTTTGTGGACATTTTTCTTCAAAACTTTCACATACATTTCATGTTTTATCATGCAGTTATTTAGATTGTTTGGGATTCTTTTATTTTATGCCCAAACTGTGCTCTGGGGTCTTTAGGGATTACGATCTTTGAATGAAACACACATTTGCATTTTGCAGTCATACAGAAGAACCATAAACCTAATAATGGACAGTTCCACAACTGTCAATCATGATCATTTATAACTGTACATTGTCAATTTTAATCCAAAAGATTAGGATTATATTGTCAGCTGACAATCTGACCTAGAAAATACAAAAGAAAGCATACTTCCTGTTTGTGATCAACCTTATCACATTATCAAAGAAAATATGCCGCTTGGGAGGAGCTTGAAAATTCGTGGAACTATCCATTATCATCAAAGAATATGACTTTTTAAGACTTTAAAACACCAGGCGACTTTTCACGATTTTTATTATTTCATTTTTGAAACAAGTTTAAACAGTTTGAATGTTTTTCATATTAAGGGGATGTTAAAATTATTAAAAATACTTCCCATTTCATTTTTAAGACATGCATTTGAATGGCTGTTTTTTTTAAAAATCTACAAGAATGACATGTAATCATAAACTTTAAAACAAATAATTGTTTTTTTATTTCAATTAAAAGATAAAAATACTTTTGCATTTTTGAGTTGACAACGCCTTTCTCAGTCCGTAAACTTAAATTAAATGCGACATGGCCAACTATATCAAGCACATTGCATGAGTATCGAGAATTCCTTATGTCAACAATGACTTTAATGATACAATTTAATACGTATACAGTATGTCAATTTGACTAATAATTATAGTAATTCCCTGACATTTGCATTAAAATAAAATAAAATGTGCTTTAAAAATGATCGTCGACAACTTTGCACGAACTAGAAAGACAATACAATATATGTAGTTTACATATGTATACTGGTAAATTATTTTTAAATATACTCACGACGTTTTGAAGTCGTGTATGTTGCGTTTGACGCTCCAGATACGGCGAAACATGGCGAAGTTCCAGTAGCCGATCATGACGAGCGGCGTGGTGATCAGCCCCACGGCCACGAACAACGTGTACGAGCGGTCGGCCGTCCGGTCCCAGATGCACTGGTGCGACTTCCGGTCGAACACGTGGCCGCCCCAGCCCAGGAAGTTGGGCAGCTCGGCCCCCACTCCAAACACCCAGCAGGCTATGCACATCAGCAGGGACGACGCACTGTCACATAAAATAGTAGGTGTCAGTCGAGTTGCTATGGAGCTTTCCTGACTGTCAATCCTGAACTTTTATTCAGTGGACAAAAAAATCCGAAAAGTTGAATGGAGGAGAAACGGTGGGCGTGTACATTGAATTATTATGGAATATTTTTGAGATACTGTGAAATCATTTTATTTCGTGGGCACGAAATTTCGTTGTTTTACGACATTGAACATGTTCGTGGATTTAAATGTTTATGCAATATTACTTAAGTGAATAGGTATTTCGTTAGGATCTTAAATTCGTGGATTGCCCTGCCCACGAAATGCACGAAATTGATGGTTGCACATTTTTTTAATCTCCGCCCACATTTGCTAAAATCCATTATTAATGTGATAAGGTTTATCACAAACAGAAAGTACGCTTTCTTTTGTACTAAGTCAGATCGTCACCTGACAATATATGTCTAATCCATTGGATTTATAAATGATCATGATTGTCCGTTGCCGAATTGTCCATTAAATGTCCAACAAATATAAAAAAAATTCCACAGTACCCGAGTTTATATTAAAAGGACTGAATATGTTTATGATTTTTCTCTACTGATACGTTTAGCGATAAGAAATAAGAAATATAAAATCCCTTAATTAAAGAACACGCACGTTTCTCACAGTTTTGCTAAAAATATAAATTGGCCAATTTTTAACATTGACCTAAAAGAAATTATGTAATCTAAAGAACATTGCAATATAAGATCTAACACACCAAAATAGCTCTGTTACTAAATATATTGTATTACAGCTAGCAGTGTAAAGACCTGATTTTGATGTAAACGCTCGGCTCGCAAAAACAAATAATTTATAAATATCATGTACATTATTTAATAGTATGTTTCACACATTTACCAGCTTTGCCGCTTAACAAGGTTTAATAGTGCTAAATAAAAGCGATTTTGAGATTTTAACTTATTGCCCACGCTCATAGACTAGGAATCGCCGTCGTTGCATATGTTTTGTATCTTAGTGGGATAAAATTCACGAGCGAAACGAGTTCTTAAAATATCACATACAATTAATTATCAGATAATGTATTTGAATAAAAATGTTTTACTTTCCAGAAGACATGGCTTTAATAAAGAGAATCAGGTATAAGAAGCTATCACGGATACAAGTTGAAAAGGTATGGCACACATCCATTGTATCACGATTACACCATGTTTGCACTAAATAAGCTTGAAGGTATAGTTTTGCTTACAATGCTTTTGATGTTTACAATCATCCCAGAGAACCACGAAATTGTATGAAATATGGCAAAATAGATAATATTATATAATATATATATTATATAAATTCTTTCTTGTCGAACACTACCCACCCCCCCC
>Ga0224511_10001000_pt1 | contig 15903 bp, 10 predicted proteins | sample SF_May12_sed_USG_2_FD_169988 | JGI IMG/M metagenome (GOLD analysis project Ga0224511, IMG submission 169988) | Sediment microbial communities from San Francisco Bay, California, United States - SF_May12_sed_USGS_8_1 | ecosystem: Environmental > Aquatic > Marine > Sediment | place: USA...
AAGAGTTTTTGTGTCGTCCCTTGTGCTAGTTTTTGTACGGGCCATTTTGTCATGGTGCCCTTAAACATGACATGTCTACATTGTTTGCAACATTCTTTGTTTGTACATCTCTTCAATTTATATTATAGACGACCAGGGCAAGACCATCTCCTGATACGATAATACATTAGACTTGTCGGTGGAATCATTAATATTTACTGTAACAGGCAAGCATGGTGTTACTTCTGTTAAACAGATAAATGGTACATTAAGTTAGGTATTTTATTCCCTAGAATGATGCAGTAAAATGTCCGGTCATAATATCCATTTGTGTTTGGTTCCGCAGCTGAGAACATTAATTACTCTGGCGTATTAGATTCTAAGTACTAAATGTTTGTAGTGCTGTGTGTGCCTTAACGATGTGGCTTTCGGACACCAGCGACATCGTATCAAGTTATATAGAGAAACGTGGTTATTATGTCTGCATCAAAGTTGATATTTTTGTCAAATTGCTAGCGTGCAATGTTTATACAAACATTTAAATCCAAGGTCTAATTATGGACTCAAAAGGCGTTTATCACATGCATGTTTGTGTCTGCATATTCCCTAATTTATTACAAGCGCTAAAAGTCCGAGATCCAAGACACGACCATTATGTGAGCAATTGTTCAGCGATTTCTTCCATATTTATATAATTGACGTTACGCACATAATTTTATATACTGTATTATAAATAGTGTTTAAAATGTTTAAAACAATATTATACAATTATTTACTTATTAGCTGGGAAAAATGTTGTGATATTGACCTAAAAATCGTTATAGTCGTCCAAAATTGATGACACCATTTTAATTTAAACATTATACATGCCACCAGGTTTTTAACGAAGTCTGTAAATATATCTTACTTTAAATTTGTAAAATTCTAAGCTTGTGTGCCTACTCGGACTTACTTTTAATGTATCATCCAAAGGCATAAGTGCTATCCTAAGTTTACCTATGCCTACATGTATTTTACATCTATTGCGCATTTCTGTACTAATCCTTTTAATTATAAGCTTCAATATATACCTTCTATTCTTCGATCTATGAGTTATTTAGCATTTTAGAAAATATTCTATTTTTGATGGTGTGCAGTTTCAGCTTTAAGCATGTACATTTCTAGTATAGTTTTGTATATAAATGTTTAAGAACAGTCTGCGTATGCGGGACCTTTTACTCCGTTTTATAGCGACGTGTATTCTTCCTTTAGACTTTCACCTTTTCTCGGATTAATGGATCTGTTTTAAAATATTTACATACGTGGATTTTGAAACATAACAGTACAATCGCTTTAACAAGTAAGTCTTACTAAAAGCGGCATGATGAACATCTACATTTGTAATGTACACGTTGCCAAACAGTAAAAGTGCACACTAGTATAAAAGCAACATAAACGATCCATGGTCGGTGTGTTTCGTGCAGACATTATTAACGACCTCTAGTTAATGTCTACTGGCGTCAGTGGGTCCCATAACTAGTATCGATAACGCTGCAAACATGCACCTAATAAACACTAGGATTTAAATCAGAGATCGTTTATTATCCCAATAAATTCGCATCTCAAGCCAAAACACATCAGTAATGAAAATTAATGGCCCGACAAAACGTGTTGTTTTAATCGACATACATGTTTACCTTAACTTTGTTAAACAAATTGAGAAGCCATTTTAAATATAAAAGCAAGTCGTATATATTCTAGACATGCAAAGCAATATATAATTATATGAAGTGTCTTCTATTCCTACATGTACTACATGTAACAGTCCAGATTTCCAGAACCTTTTGACAAGCCCGGCATATTGAAAACTTGCTTTCGCTTAATATTGCTGAAATGTAAATCCAATTGTTGCCATTTTTAAGGTGTTATATTTTGTTCTATCACTTCAGTTACATATGCAAATATGTACCACTAGCTTTCGCAAATAATAAGACAAACAGACATATACACCGAAATATACACACAAAATATTTTTTCTGAACGTCTGTTGCATTTTGGTGTTCTACGTGTTTATGTTGTAAGCACATCTTTAAAAACACGTTATATAAATTCAATTGTATATTAAGGCCACACGCACACGACGTTTGATTGGCTGTACATGTATTTGCAAAACATGTTCTTATTATACTGTATATACAACGTTTAAGGGTAGTGATACAAATTAATGTCCTAATAATAGAAATTGTAAAGCAGTCAGCCTTTACAAATAAAACAAACAAAAACTGACCATGCACAATTTCTGAAAATAATAATAATTGCAGTATTTCAAGTGACATCTGAAATCACGCTCAATTTCCTTCGCTTTTTTCTTCACACACACACACACACACACCCTTTCTTGAATAATACTACTACTCAATTGGTATTCTTTCTTTGTATAAGAGTAACATAACCGTTATGTCTCCAGAGTTGTTTGTAAAATGATTTCTGACTTGCAGTCTCCTATGACGTAAATCAATGCCGTGATTTTGACGTCGCTAATGCCTTAATAAGGGTAGACTACAAAGCTAATCTTAATTGTCACGCATGCGTTCTAAGGATGTGTTATGAATTTTGTGGTGCATTGTGTAGTTTATATTATTATTAAGTAAAGTGACAAGCTGCCATGTACGTCACAGCCATATAAGATCTGTCACCCTTTATTGTTATTTATACTGCATCATAAGTGAATAAAGGACACACCTTTTGGTTCGACGAAGAAAAATAACACTCAATGCCTTGATAAAATACATACAATGTTCAGTACAGATATTTTTCCTTATACGTATAACATGGATGGAATTTCCATTAAAATCACTAATTAATTATATGTCGAACTAAAATGAAATGATACATGGGAAATGTATCATGTTTATTCTGCTAATGTAAACCTGTTTAATACACATATATGTTTGATGGGAACTCACATCGCTAAAAGTCGACCACAAACATACAAACATGTAGTTAATCAGTTACAAAATGCCTCCAATACGATTAAGCTAATAAGAAATAAACCAATTAAAATAATCTGAGAAGAAAAAATGTACTAAGACAGCATAGTTTGCATGGGGGAAATAGCAGCCTCGGTTTTATTGAAGTTGTTCATTTATGTAAACCACAATTGCCACTACATTGTCGTTCCTAGGGAATGACCGGAACCAAACGATGCACATGCATCCCAATCATGCAAAAACCAATACGTGTATACCTTGGCTATTGTCTTAGGAAAACATACTAGAGTATCCGTTTTTACTGAAACACTTTTCGAAGTTTAAACTATTTAACCAAGTAGCACATATTTTAGTGTGCATGTTATATAACGGTTTTTCTGTACTTCTAAGTATTTTTTCTTATGTGGTTAAACAGGAACTGTATTAGACTTAATTATTAAAGTTATTTAATGACGTTTGTCCCTAAATGTATTTTTTTTAAAAGCAAGTCAAAATTGATGTTTTGTTGTGGCATTTTGAAATGGTTTCGACCATTACCGAAGAACAGTCGTTAGTGAATCATTTGCATAATATAAGACATGTGAACATAGTGATATTATGGCTCTAGTGACTCAGCGTCATCTTCTTTTGAATTGAATGCAATTATCATTAGTATCATTGATAGTGATGGCATTTACCTTAAGGCGAACATAGCGAACATATACTTAAGGGACAAATAGAAGCTGTCAAAATGTCATATGAAGAACCTCTTTTAAAAACCGGCATTTATGATTGAAAAAAAACTCGGTCAACACTGGCAGTTGGTGAACTCGTCTACATGTTATAATCGCTACACAAATACATACATGTAGGATAGAAAAGTGGTCGTCTTGAATTTTCGCGAGTATACATGCATATGTACACACTTATATACTGACGATATATATCAAACTGAAGTGGCATTATTGTCTTATTGGTGAAGGTGGCCAATGAGTTATAATGTAACCTGATGTTGTTTGTCATTTTTTTGGAGTTCATTCGCTTCAATCTGTTAAGTATTCTACCGTGGTATTAAACCGTTCGCGGAGCAGAAACGAGGACATGTGCTAACGTCCTGTTAATCTAAATTAACAAACAGAGGTTTAAGATAGTTAATGGATACTTAAATATTCCTTGTTCACATATCTCAAATATCCTTCGGGTGTGAAGTCATTTACATTTTAAACAACAACTAATAGTCACCATTAACTCATGGATTTAATTACATGCACGAGTATGAATAGGTCGTTGTGAGTTCAAGGGCTCAAAGGAACAAGCACAAACTTTCAAACATGAAGTATTCGCCCAAAAAAGCAAAAACAAAACGTAACTTAGCAGTTGTTTGTAAACTAAATAAATTGTTGTTGTGTTACTAATAGGTGAAACGTATGTCAGTGTTTACCAAAATGCACATTGTGAAAGAAAAATGCTTTATATATGCGTTTACTAAACCGATACGGATAATTGAACAATATATGCAGTGGTCTGCTAGTTTCACAATACACGAGTGTAAATGTTAACTCTTACTTAACTAATTTGTGATAACAGCGACACTAAATGAAGTTATCATACCAAAATAGGCATTGGCATTGCCTCTTTGCTAAAATGTGTATTAGCAATTTAAGATCACATACATGTAATGTACGTAGCAAAAGAAAAAGGCGTATTTATTGACATATTTCACATCGTAATTACGTAGAGGACAGGACTAATTTAGTCGAAACTGTGTAGAAGCAAGAAGGAGTGAGGGCATAACAGCAGCAGTTGCGAAATACTTACTTTCTTCACACTGAGAGTCGTTGTCGCAAAAAAACATTCTGAATGTATTTGCTTATAAAGGTCTTGTACGTTGGGTATGAATAACTTTCGTGGTAATATCGAAAAAGGTATCACATATTACCATAAACGCTTCAGTATAAAACAGGTTTACAACTAATTACCAGTAGCACATGTCATACACAGGAAATGTTATCTTGAATAATGACAAAATATGTGGAAAAAAAGACGTTTAATGCATGGAAACTGGTGCAATCAGAATGTCTTCTCCATGGAAAGAAAATTACTTCACATTTGTCGAAAAACATATATGGACCAATGCCGGTGTATATGCTATTTTTCAAATCTGGCTATTCTTATCTTAAGTAGAAATTAAATCGAGTAGTTTTTATTGCCATGTATTTTGTCTTAAATTCCTATATTCATGAAAGTTGATGCAAATGTGGATATACATTGATGAAAGGGAAAGCCATCAGGAAGCAAAGCCTGCAAGTTTCTGTTAGAATCCTAAGGCGTCGGTTGGTCCATGAATAACTATTGATAAATCAGCGAGCATGCAATAAATTGATTCATGGTTTTTAAATTGGTCACTGATAATACCATTATAAATCTTTTTTAGGAAATAGAACATGTTGGTAGACGCTTAAGTCTAGCTGGTGCCAGATTTTTTATGTCTTGTTAAAATGTCGTTTTACGCCGCACATTAACCTATTGTAGTGGCATATCGTATTCTTAATAGCCTGGCAGTAATTTGCCTGGTTTAATAATAATATTTCATCGAGGATGCTCCTGCATTGCTATTTAAAGCTTGTCTTTGTACACAACCGGAATGAACCTGCGTTTTATATGGTTATTAAACTGATGAAAGGGGGAAGCCCTCAGGAAGCATAGCCTGCACGAGAAACAGCAGCCTCGGTTTTATTAAAGCTGTTCATCAGTGGTAATGAATGATGCCACACCACTGACGCCCCCTTGCGCATGAGCAGAACTCCATTTTCAAATGTAAACAACATACATGTACACTCCATGATCCCTGAGGACCAGAAAAATATGACTACACAATGATGTAGTACGGGGCAACTTTTTACATTGCTAAGTTTTATCAAGTATATTGAATAAAAAAGAACATGTAAGTGAAGGCTTCAGAATCCCAATAAAGGCGTGCATATTGCAATGGTCTCTAAAGCACATTTTGTCTCCAATTTGGTTTGTGACTTACAATATGCTTAAAATAATGTATGTGAAATGTATGTGTTATCATAGAATACAACGAAGTTAACGTGTTTATCTAATTCCCTCTTTTTTAAAAAAATAAAAGGACAATGTTCATCTGCTTCTTAAGAAAATGACTATATATGGTTAACAGTGGCATTTTGAATCGCCCTAAACGGCAAAACTTTTATTGACATTGATTATATTAAACTAATTCCAAGCTGAAAATGTGTGAATCCAAATAGGATGCTTACAACTTGAGTGTACTGATATGGTTTCTTTCTCGTTAAATGTATACACACGTATTTCACTGTATTTCGTATTTGTTTTGAAATAAGCCTCTTTATTTGGTTAAGGTCAAACTACGATTATACTACGTTTTCATATAAATCGTCTTTAATATAGTCATGATTAATAGATTAAGACAATGTTGTTTATGTTACAAATCGTCAATATAATTTAAAAATATCTTTAATCACGGGCACTTGGCTACATTGCCGTTCGTAACAAATATCAACCTTCACCATCACCTGTACTGAATTTATTTGTGGTTTAAACATGTAGTTGAACAAACGCATACCACATTTTAATCGTAATATATTATAGTCGTTCAAAAATATTGTCTTTAGATTCATCTTGCTTGTTTCTAAAAAGTAAGTATCAAGATTTGTGTCGATATATCTAAAAGCATTAATTAATTGTTGTCCTTAGTGTACCGTTGTTTGATGCATGTTACATCTAAAGTGCATATTTTATCATAAAGCTGTAAAGTTTAGTTTAACAAATACCTTATTTACTTTGATTAATCAGTTATTGAGCATTGAAGAAAATATTTCAACTTCGAGTTTGTGCACCTGTAGCTTCAAGCATGTCCATGTGTCAGTACAGCTCTGTAAACATTTACGATTTTTACTATTTTTAATGGAACTGCATCATTTTAAAATATTTATAGGCTTTACTCGTTGTTTAATATAATTGTAGAATTGTCATAAAAATGTATACATAAAAGAATATGTCGAACATCTACATTTAAACTGTACAAACTGGTAAATGTACGCACTTCATATCAACATAAATGTTCCTTGAAACGTTGGTTTCGTGCAGACATTATTAACGACCTTTAGTTAATGTCTAACGGCGTCAGTGGGTTCCATAAGTAGTATCGATAACGCTGCAAACATGCACCTACATTGTAATAAACACTAGAATTTAAATAAGAGATTGTTTATTATCCTAATAAATTCGCATCTCAAGCTAAAACACTTCAGTAATGACAATTAATGACACACAAAACGTGTTGTTTTAATCCACACACATCTTTTATTTTAACTTTGTAAAACAAATCGAGTAGACATCCGATATAGTTTAAATATAAAAGCAAATGGTATATATTCAAGACATGAAGAGCAATATATAGTTACATAAACTTTCTTTTATTCATATTCCATAACCTATAGACAGGCCCGGTACATTGAAAACATTCCTGTGCTTCATATTGCTGATATAGTGCAATTTTACAGTCCCTTTATGCTTTCCAATATAAATATAACTGTATAAAACGATTTGAAATATTTGTGTTCTAACTGATGACATTGGGATCCAGCAGTAGAGAAAAAATGTTTAGCAATATGTATTATACTGTATGTGCATGAATATTATTTGCCGTACTGACTGTCGAATAATGCGATGAAACAACTAAAGTTGTCTGTGTGATTTCGCGTCATATAGATCAATGCTTTCTTTTTTTAGTTACATGTATGTGACATCGTAAAGATGTCGAGCGTCTGTAAACACAACTACCTACGGGTATACGAGTGATTGACTCGCTCTTTTTTGTTGATGTGCCCACTATTATATTTGTTATGGTGCCCTTAGACTTGACCTTTCTACATTGTTACAAAAAATTCTTTGGAATTTTCTTACATCTATATTATAACGTCATATATACTTCATTTATAATTTAAAACATCAGTATCAGTACCAACAGATATCAATGATTGGAGAAACTGAAATTACTGTGCTGACAGTTTAAATATGCTTATTAATTATTAATGTGCATGTATTTGGTCGGCGTAGTACTGTAACCATGCTTTTAAAATTTACTTCAAAAAAGCATCAGCACAATGTATAGATATTTTTAGAGAACAATACCGTTTTATTTCAGACATATGTTCTATCTGTTTGGTTGCATGTTAATTTGTCATACAAAACGTTATATATATTTCTAATTTTGGTTTGGGAAGACAGCAGTCAACATATTGACACATTTTTCAGTTATACTTTTTTTCTCTGATACTGCTCATTGCGTTGTCACTAAAATTTACAGGGATGATACTTGGGTGGTCCCCTATCAGATTCGTTTAATAACTTAATTAATTCCGAATGGAGGCCACGGAGTCGAAAAAAAGGTATTTAAAATGCAATTTACAAAAATCATTTTGTATGAAACCACAAGGCCAGACACATTCCTACTTTTTTATAACATCACCTAGATGTCTTGTGCATAAGCTGTTCAAATAGTGTAGAGGGGCAAAAGTGGTTTCTGACACATTTTGGATCAGTTTAACATTGGATTGTATTGGAAACCCTTACCTAAACAACTCGTGACGATAATGACAGTCGGTTGAAGACGTCACAGGGTCAGAAAATTAGTTTTAAAAGAGCAATTTTCAAAAATCTTATCTTTAACCACATGACCCAGGGTATTTATACTTAATAGTTAACATCATTTAAAACGTCCACTTATACAAATGTTCAATGTATGCCCCTTGATTCCAAAAGTGCCCTGCCCTAGGGGAATGAATCCTAACATACACAAAGCCTAAGATATCCGCTGCCATTATTTCTTTTCAAAAAATAGCACAACAGTTATGTGAAGGGGTCTCATGTGAGCAACACAGGACCACATTGTTGGTTAACTTCTCACACATAACTAACTTTCCATTTCTCCATATTCCGTTTCATTACATTGTTACAAAACGGCATAAAAGCTCAATCAACCCAATCGTATTAGCTGTTTTGCTCGACTTATTATATATTTTTTGTAACCAGTGCAGACAGTTATTTCCATTGCGTGAGTTGCAAATTGATTCATGTAACACTATTTTAACTAGCACCATTATGTAAATTACATGTAGACTTAATAATGGAGTTTTATGTTGATTCAGTGGCATCACTTTCATATTAGTAAGCAAATCACAAGGGCAATATATGGCACGTAATGATGCATTAAAAGACGTTTTCATCATGTGGTTAGCTTTTTCGTTTTTATATAATAAATTACCAAACCAATTTCGTTTTATAGGGAATCAGATAGGTAGTCGGTGTGTAATAACCATTACACAACGTGTAATTGGCAATGTATGTGACATACACCTTTCGCAGTAACAACATTGTGATAAAATACGTAATGTGCATATTCCGTACAGTATCGGCTCGTCCATATCCTCAAGAACGCAACTGGGGCCGCATCGACGTGACCGGTAGTGACCTCAACATGCGTCAGAACAAACCACTTTTGTGCGGTATGAACATACTCAATGTGTGTATTCCATACACAAAAAGCTACTGACATTATAACGTATGTGTGTCTGTTTGTGAAATAACAGCCTGACTTGTTTTGTTACCGTATATTTCACTGCGACATAGTGACAATATCGCACTCAAAATTTAGGTCAAGCCATATACTACATACAATTAACTTCGTCTGCTTATTCTAAACATTTATTTTATCTGACAGTTTCTGAGGTTATTTTTCATTCAATGGATATGGAAACAACATTGTTCTTGTCTTTTATTATATGAGAGAGGATATTTAAATTGATTTCTGGTGCATGTGTCTGCTTTATAATGAAGTTATTGTTAATACCAAATATAACATAAACCACATTTTCAAATATTTTCGAAACTGACAAACAAATTAGGATGTTACTGACAATTTATATTAAAACAAAACCTATTTATGTCTTAATATAAAAACAAAACATAATAAACATATTGAACACTTCTTTTGTTGTTTGAGCGTAATGATTCCCTACTGCAAATTTCTATCCAAATCAAACTAAACATACATGTATTTACAAAAACAAAGCCATGAATCATTGAAGATTATAAAGTGTTTCGTTTAATGTCCCTAACTTATTGTAAAGCATGCATTTTGTGTTCGTTGAATGCTAATTTGTGTTTTCCCAACAAGTGCATGATTAATGCATATTGTATTACTGTCTGCAAACCTAGTTGTATAGACACCCACCGCCAATATCGCATTTCATATTCAATAGCATATTACACACAAGGGAAATAAACCCGACACAATCCATCATTCCCAACATGTCATACCGACGGAAATGTTTTCTTTAACCAATGAAATACGTGTTTAGACAGGATATAACATCGTCGTTATGCAGACCATACATAATTCGGTGAAGTCCCCTTGGAGTCGTCAAATAATGTAAGATTTAACATTATGAACATTCCGAACAAATGTTTGAAAGAAAACGGTATTTTTCTCTAAAAATATATATACTTATAAATATCTGTTATTTCGATATTTATTTTCAGTAATAGCATGCGCTTTGCAGGTTTAATAACATAAATATCAACGTTAATGGCAATATGTGCACATGTTATGTCAATATCCATAAAAAGGAATTATTGAAATATCTAAATATGATATTATTGATATTATAAAAGAATATGGAATCCAAAAATGAATTTTGACATATTAAAGTACATTTGAATATTCACAGCCAATGAAACATTTATTCTGCATAATGTTGCAATGTTCTTTATATTGTATTAATTTGTTCTAGCATTCCAGTTACATATACGTGCAATTTGTTTCAACTAGCATTCCCACTCAAGACAAGCAGACATATACATCAACATTAGAAATGTATAATTGACTGGAGAAAATAACTAGTCAGGAAGATATGTATCCGTGTGACGCGCGTATTATAGATTTGTGTACAATTGTCCATTTCGGCCACACGTACACGATGTCTAATCGGCAGTTCATGTATTTGTACAACATTTTCTAATTTAACTCTTATATTAAAGAGTAATGATACAAAGTATTGCCTGATTATAAACTATAAAGCGGTAAGCGCTCACCAATAAAACAAACATTAATTGGTTGTTCACGATTTTTGAAAATAACGGTACTTTCAATAGTATACACCCTTTCAAATGACATTAATTTTTTTTCAAGCGATTTATCTAACATACCTACGCTCTTTACATTACGCATACACCTTTTAGAAAACATTTGCTTTGGCAATACGGAAATCAACACGACAAAGATACTTGTTGGATTGCCTTTTCATCCACTCAGTGACCATTTATGATTTTCTAAAAGTAGTTTTTCTCAGCCCTTACTTGTTCAAGTGCAGTGAAAACAGTATGGCATTGCCGCATATTCTAACAACCTAGTAACATGAGTATTATAATTATAGTACTTAACAAAATACATAATCAAATAAGTGACGCGTACAATTAATCACTGTCTTTCAATATAGAACAATGCTCATTCGCTAAAGCAGGGTAATTTTATTCAATTACGTTGTCTGACTGGCAATTTCGTTGACGAATGTGGATGAGTTGTAAAACAACGCTGCTATCTATTCACAGTTGTATTGGAATCATATAATAAACGATGTTATAAGTTAATTATGACCTGCATATGAGAAGGACTCTGATATTTTTAAATACATATGTGTTAACTTAATTACGGTACCTTAGCCTTGGTCAAACACATATTATAGAAACAGCAGTTGAATTTCGTATTTGTTTCAAGACAATGACATCTGAATAAACAAGAAAATTCATCGAATTGATATCCCCCGCCGAACAGGTTTTGTTGATGGATGGGAGATGAAGTAATTTAGGGAAATGTGTATGTGAACAATACATTGCGGCATTTCTTAGTAATGTTTTATAGGTTTAATAACTACATTTAAAGGTGAAAATTACTATACAGATACAGCATAATATACATTAGAACAATCGGCACCATGCAAAATATCCACTGAATAGATTCACTGCAAGCCACAATACTAGTCATAATAAAGGTTACCTAGCACAAATGATGTAAATATCTTACCTATCATATTCTGTTCTTTGAGAAATTACTGAAATATTCTGAAACTGGTTTAATTTATGTCATTAATTTGCAACTTACAGTAGACGATATTTCAATTATAAAAAGAAAGGGCAATAACTCTACAATTAGGAAGTGGAGGGTTATGGTTCTTGTGCAGTGCACTTCTCTTCAATGAGATCTATATACACCCCTGAAGCTTCATGTTCAAATTTGTAATAGTCTTTGATATATAGCCTCAACAAGTTTGTGACGGAGGGACATCCGGACGGACAAACCAACAGCCGGACGGACAACGCCAAATCTGTATCACTCCGCCTTCGGATGTTGTAATGTTTCTGCGTTGCACAGCGTGTGCATACAGCTTTTCAATCTTTTTTGGAATGACACATTCCAGATAGTTAACATCCATAGACGGCTTTACCTGAAAACAAAAACTAAATCCGGACCAAAAAGGACAACTCCATTTTTACCATAACAAAAGCCTAGACAAAAACTGCTTATAACAACAAAACCAATGTGGTTTTTACATAATGTCTCCTACGTACGTACTTAATTTTCGTCTGAATAGAAGAACTCAAATTGCATTAGTTCCCAACTGTTGACGCACCTAATATCCCCTCCAACATCGTCGTATAGACTAAAGTGTTTTCCCCTAATGGAATTTAAAACAAGATCAAACAAGCTATATCATGTTTAACCTGTCTTAAGATTTGAATACCAACGTTTCGAAATCAATTAGATGATAATATCTACAGTCAAAATGGTGTAAACTAAGCATACGTAGTCAGGTTTAAATGACAGATTCTTCATCATCAACTCAAGGAATAAATATAAAATAGAAATATTTTTATACAAAACATATTACTATATTTTGGTGATTTTTTTGTTAATCACTAGTAAAATGAATACATGCAAATACAATTGTTATAATGCCAAGGTGTATATCGTAAAAATATGACAAGTACTGACAAAGCATTCATATACTCGTATCTACATATTTTCAATGCACGCAATAGGAAGATATGTGTTGTAAACTAAGAAATACACAAAATGCTTTATTTGATGTTTTACGTTATACATGTTATCATCCACTGGATTCAAATTGCATAGACCAATTCACAGGTACTGTGTCGTGTTTTTTCTCCATAGGGTACATCGCAATATATGAGCAATGGTGGAAATAGGCTGCCATTTGGAATAATGACTAGAATCAATAGTGGTTACAAATATATTTGTATTTGGCTGTTATGATACTTTCTTTACAACTTTGGCTGCAAATAGAAAATTGTAGATCTAGTTGTGTTCAACGATATAATACTTATTACGATGTATAGTGTCAATCAAAAAATGAGTTATAAGGTACAATTACGACTTATCTTATATGATCGTTTATTGTTTGCAACCGTGAGAACTGTTACGACATATCATAATACAGACCATTCTATTGCCAATTTTAAAAGTAATGTACTTAATCACGTCCTATTAATTACTAAAGTAATATTTTAAAATGACACAAAATGAACAATGAAATGATCATTTTATAAAATTATGTGTTTTTTAAATAACATTACCCTACGTAACAAAAGGACCTTTACGTCTAAAGTACGTTTTGTAACAGTGTTTAATTTGTTATGTACATGTACCGCAAAACTAATTGATATTTACTTTTCACATCTTGCACCGTCAAATTTACATGAAAGTAATAATAACGATTGCTAATAACACATGTGCTGAATCATATATCTCAACACATCATTTAAATATTATGTCCGAAGCAATATGTATGTGTGCTGATGAAATGTCACAATACCAGCGGACTATAATTATGTACAAATTAAAAAAAGAAAAAGTATTATCAGGACAGCAATCTTGATAAAGGCGCTTGAGATTGGTTTTTAAATTGACACGACACAAAGTGTAGGTCTAAATCAAGGAATAATAACTTACTTTAGAGGAGCAATTTTGTATCCATTGGGGATGTGTGGAATGTGTTGAGTGCAATAGTGTCGTCGTAACGATTCTAAAACACATTTTACAGCCATCCTAAAATCCAAACTTAATGCCTCGATACACTTTAAGACGAAATCAGACACAATGTGTCTTTACATCGAATGTTTGAACACATGATTTATGGTCATTTTTTTCAACATGCAGATTCGTAAAACAAACAAAAAATAATCTGCCCACATATTGTGGAATTGTTACACACGTAAGGTATGTTTGTTATTTCTCGACATTCACCATAAACGTGTTCAGTTATGTACCCACGATATCGCTGTTGGGGATGTTACCTTGCAATATTCCTTTTTGGTATATAATTTGTCCAAAAGTCAAATCAATGAAATATGTCTATAAACCTTTGATGGTTGGTTATAAACGTTTTATGTATAGTGGAAACTTTGGAGTCAAAATAAACCTAAGGTAACAGTCGTGAAGATACTAATTTGAAAACGAAATAGTCAATTATGTAAAAAAATCATGTGTGCAAAAATTAAATTTATTTTATATTAAATATTAAATGGCCACATTTTATCTAAATGTGTCGGATATTCAAACTGTAACTGATATATGCTGACAACATAAGCTTTCACCGATTGTATATAGCACATATATTTATCAAAGTCGTGTTTGCGTAATTCGAACCAAAAACTAGCCAACACGTGCAATCTTGATGACTATGCATTGAATTGTGCAGGCACAAGATGAAAAATCACTCAAATCCTTAATGCCATATTCTGGCTTTCGTGTGTAGTTCTGGCGCAAATTTTGGAAAGTAGGCGATCCTCAGTATATTGGCAATATAAGTGTATAGAAGACCAGGGCTAGTTCATCTACTGATACAAATCACATTAGACGCGTCGGTGAATTAATTACTGTAACACGCAATCATGGTGTTATTTCTGTTTATCAGATAAGTGGTATATTACGTGAAGCAGTTAAATGGCCTGTCATGATACCCATGTGTGTGTGGTGCATGGCGTATTAGAGTCTAAGTACACGTTTCCATGTTCGTATTGCAGTACATATTAACGACGTCGTGGCTTCCAAACACCAGAGACGCCTAATAAAGTTATATATAGAGAACATTGATTATTGTGTCTGCATCAAAGGTGTTATTTTTGGTAAATTGCTAGCGTGCAATCACTATAAAACGGTAAAACATTGGCTTCAAATAATGTATTTTCGAAAACGAAGGTTTATTTTATCTTTGTGATCAAAATAGTCTTCGTGTCTAGTTTGAGACTCAATAATTAAGATGATGTTTGCCATTGTTTGATTTTTATATTTTAAAGTAAACAAGGCGCATACGAAGTTCCTAAAATGTATTTTCCTAGCAAACATAAACTGTATTACATGTATTAGATTCCGTTTAACAATATGCGCAGTGTAGTTTAGTTGATGAATTTGGTAATTTGAATTTCCGGTTATTAGGTCATCACGAAACGTATGTGTTCATAAGTACCGTAGAGGTAATGTTTTTGTCTGTTGTCATCGTTATCAGCATCATATTTAAAGTTCATCCCATATATTGCTATGATGTTTATTCACAAAGACAGACTCATGAACCATCTGGCTTAAGTTTGTTAAATCATTAAATATTTTCAAGATCAACACTTCATCTGTCTTCTTTTTTTTTGTTCTCCGCTCGCCTTTCCTGATACATCCAATAGCATTTCACCGAACCTCGCGGAGATGTAAATGTAAAATGTAACTCCTTGACCGGTTGTCTATTTTGCCAGGTTACCTGGGTTCTTGTTCGTTGTCCTTAAATGAATAGAAACTTGATATGTTCTTATACATGTTTGAAAGTAACATTTGTAACTAATAAAAAATAAAACTTATTTTAAA
>Ga0224511_10001001_pt1 | contig 15902 bp, 8 predicted proteins | sample SF_May12_sed_USG_2_FD_169988 | JGI IMG/M metagenome (GOLD analysis project Ga0224511, IMG submission 169988) | Sediment microbial communities from San Francisco Bay, California, United States - SF_May12_sed_USGS_8_1 | ecosystem: Environmental > Aquatic > Marine > Sediment | place: USA...
AACGATCCCTGCTTCCCGGATCTGCTCATCTGGGGAGTCTCTTAGGGTAAGCACCAGTCTTGTCTTCGCAGTCTTGAATTCTTCTACCAGTGAAGAGAGTGGGATAAATTATTTTGAGGTACAATTTTTTTTGGTATTGCTGAAACGTTTGAGGATAAAAATGTAGTGAATATATATAAAACGGCGTTGTAGATGTAGGCGATTGTAAACAAATTAATAAATAAGCTACTGCATTTGAGACATGCATTTAAATTATTCGTAAGATGTACGCAAATAAAGTTTATACTTAATATTACTAATCGTTGCACTGAAACGAGACTGAGCATTATTACAACTATAAAGAAAACGTATACACACATATTTCGTTTGTTCATGTTCATGTTCAAAGTAGACTATACGCGAACTAAAGTAATCCTTTTTGCTTTTAAAATTAGCAGTTACACTTCATTTTAATACAAATACTAAACAATAAATAAACCCCGTGATGTTGTTTATGAGGAATAACTAGTACGGTTATTATAGATTGTAAAACCTAATAGTTGTGGCTATAAATTGGCTTAAGCACGTGAGTTTTAATCAATGGTTGTTCAGAATGCCTTGTGTGTAGTGTTTGGTGAAGTGTAATAACAGGAGTTTTAATTTCATTCATGGTAATTGTCACATGTATATTTAGAGTGCAAGCTGGTGTAACATAGGCTAAATGTCCAAATTCCCTAGAAGTAAATGATATATGTTTGTATATATACGACGTTTATTATTCAGATTACCAAATAGGTTAGTATCCTGTTTCTTTTATCTAAATCTACACAATGCGCAATCAATATCGAACAAAATCACTCTCATATTCATTCTTAAGACGATTACCACGATACCATGCGCTCTATATTTTTATAACGCGGTAACTGTAGATAACAGCAACATTTTTTAACGCATAACTCAGTATCAATCACTTTTGTCTTGTAAAGCCATTTTATGGGTTCATTCATAAAATGGGAGGTGCCCTGTAAATGTTGGAAATATGCACAGTTTACAAACACAATAAATATTACACAAAGTTTCCAGTTTGTTATGGATGTATACATGTATAGGATTAATGTTATATATTTTAAGAAATTTATAGCAAAGAGTATTTATTTACACAAACCACTTTACGTATTCCTGGTAAGGTAAGAACACTTAAAACTTAGGGAGCGTCAGTGGTGTGGCATCATTCATTACTACTGATGAACAGCTTCAATAAAACCGAGGCTGCTATTTTCTCGTGCTCTATGCTTCCTGAGGGTTTTCCCTTTCATCAGTTTAATTAGGCGGACGTAAACGATTGTTTTATTGCATCTCCAGCGACCCGCGATGGTTGTGTGGCTAGGTAGGACACACATTTTTTACAAAATGGTTTTATAGGACCAAGAACATTTTAATTCTATTGAAATATTTTTAATGATTTTTCAAAAGATGTTCTCTGGGTCACTTGGTATTATTCTAATTAGTTTTTTTTAAATAACTTAATATATTTTATTTGTTCACACTTCTTAACATGGCAAAATTACAATCATGATAACATTCAAATATATCACATACATGGAAATTTGAAAATAAAACACTAGTTGAATAAATGGATTGAACGTATTTTAATTAAACTAGTGTGTAAATTACCATTGCAAAATAACCAAAACTTTCTATTTCTGATGTTATGTATGTATCGTTTGGTCAGAAGTGTTTACATTATACATTTCAACCATATTGAAAAAAATGACTATGTTGAAACAGTGTGGCTCGCAAAGGTGTTGTTTGTTTTTGTTTGACCTATTATGTTGAAACAGTTAAATGGCTTCACTACAACCGTTATGCCCAGTTGTCTCCGATGCCCAGAGGTAACGCATCCGACTGCGGTGCGAGAGTTCCCGGGTTAAATGCCCGGCTCTAGCAAGGATTTTTATGGTTGATTTCTTTGTTTTGTTATTGTTGTGTTTTTACTTTATTGTTGTTGTGTTTTTACTTTATTGTCTAAAGCACATTATTTGTCACAAACCTTTGAAATGCTTATTTCAATTTATTTACTGTACTTAACGTTCTGCTAAACTTGTGACCAATTATAAGGGTATCAAGATACAGACCTAGAAATACAATGTGCATTATTAATAGATTCAACAATACTTTCAAATCCTTGTTTGAAACAAACCATAAGGTTCATAGGTTTAACTGTTACCTCTAATTAAATATTCCAAAGGAACAACCCTGTATTTCCACGGTTATAACATTCAGCCAAAAGTGCTTAAGGAGATGAGACATATTGAAATGCCCAAAGCAGCCCCAAAAAAGTCCATTTGTCATTTTCAAAAACTAGTGATGATATTGAAATGAAATAAGCTAAATACTATGAGGTTACCTCAAAAGTACCATTTTTTATTTATAAAACATAAAATTAATTGTTAATTAACCATTAATTAGCAGAAACAATGGATTTCACGCGGGCCAGCAGAACTCAAAATCTAAAAGGAGCATACCTTTCACACTTAGGCATATAGAACTCCATGCACTTACGGAGGTAATCTTAGAGTTTTATGAGTGAAACATCAATAGTTTGTCCAAAAATGAAAAGGTTAGAAAGTAGGACGTAAACAAAAGTTTGAACCAAAATTGATTTGTCTTTTTTGGACAAACTATTGATGTTTGACATATAAAACTCTAAGATTACCCCCGTTGGTGCACAAAGTTAGTAATAAAACTCATCATTAATCGTTAATTAACCATTAATTAGCCAAAACAATATATTTCACGCGGGCATGCAGAACTCAAACATTTATAGGAACATACCTTTCACATTTAGCCGTATTAAACTCCATGCACCAACGAAGGTAATCTTAAAGTTTTATAAGCATTTGATTTGATACTTTCCAGAGAATTTAGAAAATATGATAAACATACTATAAATAAAAACATATGTTTACAAATGTTTTGGATATAAAGCGTAGATCAGGCCTTACACTGTGGCATTTGCGTTTACGCATTTAGTACTGGGCATAACTTATTTTGCGGAAACCTTCCTGTTTTGATTTCAAAATCATAGATATGTCAATGTTCAATCAATTATCAACCAACAACCTGGCAATAATATGAATATTGAAAATACTAGGTAAGTGTTGAATTAGCTGAAGTGTATCATGCAAGGCTGCGAAAATATAAAATCACGAGGCTTACCGATAAAGATAAACTTGAGATTATAACTACCTTGCATGGCCTTGAGGGTAAGACGGCAAGTCTCGTTTCCGTAAAACACACTGCACTCGGGTTCAGATAACCCCGTCTCACACTCAAGGCCATGTCAGATGCTGTTTCGCACACCCCGAATAATTATAAATACATAAAAAAGTATATGTTTCATGAAGTATGTTCTACTAGTATGTTTAACTTGGCTACGTAGTGATACTGCGTATTTATATATTTGTCCGGTACTTGTCACTAATCTACAGACATCCAGAAAAACTATGTTTTGTGTTTTTCGGGAATACAGAGCAGCTTAAATACTGCGAACAGTCTTATTTTGACCTTGTGTACTGCTTACCGTTTAATAACAACATAAACAATCTTGGCAAATTATAACAAAACAAGACAAAAATTCAGTAAGTTGCTTGCACAGGTACACTTATTCTTGTAAACGAAAGTTTTGTTGCATTTTCGTGATAGTGTTTAATGTTTAGATCAGTATTATCCATGTTTAGTCTTATGAATAATACAATGTCAAAAAGCGCGAGCATTACATTCATGCATTTTCTTATTATTGATGAAAATTAAAGCTTTCTCTATTTTATACATACGAGTAAGATATAACATGATTTTTGACCGAGTAATATCTAAAAACTCTGAACACTGCTGCCGGAAAAGGGGTTTAACCCTCATGATGATCTCCCTTCACTGACAAGTTTAAGTGACTTGTGATAAATTTTAAACTGCACACTTGTAAAACATTTAATGAAGTAAAACGCAACGTATCAACCCTTATTTATAGAAAAAAAGACGTAAAATTTCTGTATTTATGTACAAATTGAATTTCATTAATGCACTACTCTCAGTATCAACAGAAAATAGGCAATAGGCACCAACATCGACATTGTTTACAAATCCTTCGAATTTAAATTGTAGCAGTAGACGCCAGGTTCGATCAACAACTAAACATCTCGTTCACTGTATATTAAGTGTCGTTTGTTGTTACTTAGGGCGGAACATAAAATAGTTTGCGGTTACATATCAATTTTAGTTAAACGAAATGTTTAACCAGAACTGTGGGAAAAACGTAGTGCCGAAGGCGGTACTTTTACAAAGGGTGGTAGGCTGTTTCTATAGCAATTAGTAGTTCTTAAAGAAATTGGATGCATTCAATAATTCACTAACTTCATCTATAACTATTGCTAGTAACACATTGATGCGCTCTACAGCTAACATCCAGGCGTCTTATCCGCGATCCTAGTGCATGTTATTTCCCATTATTTTCATTTTTGTTTGGGATAATAGTGTACACAGAAATGATTTTAATATACTTAAAATGACGTATCTGTCTGTTGCCAGTGCGTCCTACAAGTCCCGTAGTAACATCATCTGGAACACTGGCCGAGAGTACAACAGAATCCACCGTAGCTACGTGCTCGTCTTCTGGCTTCCGGCCGTCAACTATCGTCGTCACCTGGCAACTGCAGGGAGATGCGGCTGTGCCTGCGTCTAGCCCCATTGTGTCACCAAGTGGCAGCACGTTTACAATGACGTCAGAGTATGTCCGAACCTTGTCACGATCATACAACGGCAAGATGTTGACATGCACCGTCAACCACACAACATTGTCAACGCCGCGTGTTGGTTCCGTTCAACTCGATGTCAAATGTAAATATGCTTGATTTTATCTTTATGGACACAACAAGTGAAATTGTGTAGGCGAAATGTGTATTTCGCGTGTGTGTACATTTAACTTGAAAAAGAAACCACAACAACAATTGGGAGATAATATAGCAGCCTTGTAAAAATAGAAATTTAAATGAACTAAAATGTCGGAATTACCAGTCAACTTCCCCTCCAATCACCGGAATCGTGTTTAAATTAAATTGTACACATACAAAATGTACCTTCATACCCTGCACAATGTCTACTGTCTCGAGTTATGGAGGTTTTAGCATGATTGTAAGATTTTTATTAAAGCCACACTCATTCTTCCTGTTGGCTGGCTAAAGACTCAATATTCCTTTTATTGAAAGACTTATCGATTTAAGAATTTAAAATAATTGTTTGACATTTTGTATCAAGTTGTGCTGAAATGAATGTTTATACACATTTAACTACAAAGTTGTTTTACTGTGATAAGCGCATGTCGAATGCGTTCAATGTTGGCAGCATGATAAACGTGAATGATCCGTAAACATAACTGCAATGTGATATGATATGTGGATTTTTACTCACAAACGCCAGCTGCACTTTGATTCTCCTAACATGAAATGAACCAAAAACGTCATTCGAAAGATTGCATAGCGAACTGTCTAGCTTTGGTTTCCCTTAGAATAATCGAACTTACATTTTTTATGTACTACAGCTAGTGCTAGTGTTTGTGTAACGGCTGTACAATGTCGTTCCGTACTAATTGTAATTTCCTTCTAACCCTTTGGGATTTTTAGTGTATGTTGTCTACATTCCGACGTCAGTGGTGTGGTATCTTTAATAAACATTGATGAACCACTTCAATGAATCCCAGGCTGATATTTTCCCCATCCAGTCTAATCTTCCAGAAGACATTCCCTTTCACTTCGATTAATTACTTAAGGCTGCGGTCACAACCTACCGCCACTCCTTTTTGTCGGTACGCGTGTTTGTTGGCCACGTTTCTTTCGTGTTTCTGAACACTTAAAACGTAAAACGTGGCAGGAGCAGGAAAGACGCACGTCACACTCAATGTTGCGCAAGGTGTGAGTACGTGGTCCGCGCGCAACGGCTAGTGGTAAGCGTTGTTCAAATATTTAGATGTTACTCGCTGGCCCGTTGTTCGTGCGTGCGAATGAATTGAACGTGAGTCTTTTTCGACCGCTGTTGGGTGTTGGGCAGTGCGCACATCCTACGTTGTAAGTACGTAACAGTAATGTGTTCTCACACGATTGCCGTGCAAGTGCGGTGAACGTACGTTTATATCGGCTGCTGTTAGGCGCTGATAAGTGCGCTCGCCGTGCGTTGTAAGTGTCCGCCTAATTTAAACTGAGGCAGTGCCGTGAAAGCACGGACGACGCACGGACGACGCACTTAAGTGACAATACTTAAGTGGCAATGGGATCTTCACAACAAAGACTCGGGGAGGCAGTACGTTATGTGCTCGTTGCCGTACAGGGCACGCACTTCACACGTACTGGAGTTGAATCCGTAAACCCACACGCGGCTCGAACGCAGAGAAAGTTATACGTGCACTAAATCCACTAAACGTGCTACGCCCTGTCTGCTTGCTCCCAATTCCGTACAGAGGTAGTACTCACCACGTTGGGATTCCTACAATTGGCCCACTTTTTTTTGCAAGTAGACCGCTCGCACTTGCAAAGACGGCGTTTTGGGACCCTGTGTTTACGTACTGCATCATTGTGTAGTTACATTCTGGCCCTCTTTAATCATGAATTGTATGTTGTTTACTTTTGAAGATAAAGTCCCGCTAATGCACTGGGGGTTAGGGGGCGTCAGTGGATTGACATCTTTATTACCAGCTTCAGTAAAATCGAGGCTGCTACTTTTCCAATGCAGGTTTTGCTTAATCACTTATTTTCCTTTTTCTAAAACCAGTTTATGAACAAAGTTTAAAAAAATTCTACATAATATATGTTCCAGCCAATTAATAAATTAGTGTGGCAGACACAAAACTCCTTAGACTTAAGATTATTAGTCCCTTACTGGTGTTCACACCGGAAGGGACTATAGGTTTTCCGTCCGTCCGTCCGTCCGACTGTCTGTCTGTCTGTCTGTCTGTCTGTGTGTCCGCTAAAAATCTGGATCCTTTGATAACTTAAAAAATATTAAAGCTGGGTGGATGAAGCTTGGTACATGAATAGGTAGCAATGTGTACAATATGCAGGCGCAACATTTGGGTCGCTACCTTGAAGGTCAATGTCACAGCATGACCTTGAAGCAAAATAGTGTCCGCCCCATAACTTGATTATTTGAAGTTTGATTTTACAACTATTTCACAGAAATGATCACCATATTGACACGACGTGTTGCGAACAACATTTGGATTGATACCTTGAAGGTCAAGGTCACAGCATGACCTTGCAGCAAAATTGTGTCCGGCCCATAAATTAGTTATTTTAAGTCAGATTTTGCAAATATTTCACAGACATGATCACCATATTGAGATGACGTGTCACCCACAGCATTTAGGTTGCTATCGTAAAGGTCAAGGTCACAGCATGACCTTGCAGCAAAATCGTGTCTGGCCCATAACTTTGTTATTTGAAGACCCATTTTAAAAATATTTCAAAGAAATGATCACCATATTAAGACTCCGTGTCGCAAGCAATATTTTGGTCGCTACCTTGAAGGTCACAGCATGCCCTTGCAGCAAAAACATGTCTGGCCCATAACTTTGTTATTTGAAGTCGGATTTTACAACTATTTGACACAACTGAACACCTAGTGAGATGATGTGTCACTACCTTGCTCATCGTTTGGCTCTGTGCATACTATACTGCATTATACTAAGTAGTGTTAGTTAAATAGCCAGTTTAGTGTTCTACAAGACGAAGGTGCATAGTATAATTTTTTTGGACAGATGTACAACGTACTTATACTATATATTAATTATAGTTGTCTATCTGAAAGTTGAAAAAATAATAATAGGCAATAAGCAGGAGCTTAATATGATAATTTAAGCACTTTTTGAGTGACCGGTAGTGGACAACTGTATTGTCCGCAATACTATCAAATGCTTGTTTTTATGGTGTTAAGTAAAAATATGTTTTAATACTAAGCAACATATTATACAATAGATGCTTAGTTTAGTCATCAATTTTAACGATGTGTTTTAATGCAATTTAACATTAAAAGAATATTCATACGTATGTATATAATGTAGGTTTTATCATACGAAATTTAAACTCACAACACCCTTGCCATAATCCACTTAGTTGCTTGTTATATCTCCACTAGTTCCTCCGACCACGGTGACATTATCAGGGCAAACGTCCGTCATCGCCGACGTCCAACCAGTGGTGTTTAGCTGCACTGCCGGGAGCTCAAACCCTGCCTCAACGATTCACTGGCAACGAAACGGAGCAAACATAACAAACAGTGGCCCCACATCGGAGACTTATGGCGAACACAATGGACGTGTGTCCACACAAACACTGACGTTTGTGCCGACCAGAGAGATGGACTATATGAAAAACACTTGCAGCGCTTACAATGCCTGGGGAAACCGTGTGTATAGCAACGAACGGCAATTAGATCTAACTTGTGAGTCAGCGTTAGTGTTATTGATATTATATTGATTACCTTCTTCATAAAACATATTAAATCATACGATATTATTAACAAAAGGAATATAGTCTGTAAGGTTATAAACATTTAATTGCGGCACATACACACTGTAAATTGTGCAAAACATGTACTTTTGTTTGTTAAAATGATCATCTATGATCGTGTACATTTTTGAATGAGTGTGGTTTGTTTGGTTACCGAGCACTATCCGATTAACTAGCTGCAGTTAAGCTCTGTCGTCGAAGCTGTTTCCCAAATATCATAATAGACAGTTCCACAACTGTCAATCATAATCATTTGTAACTGTACATGTTCCATTTTAATCCAATAGATTAGGATTATATTGTCAGCTGACAATCTGACCTAGACAATACAAAAGAAAGCATACTTCCTGTTTGTGATAAACCTTATCACAAGATCAAATACAATATGCCGCATGGGGAGAAGCTTGAAAAATTGTTGAATTATCCATTGCCAATAACACTGCAGATTACTTTCATAAATATTATATTTGCTACTAACACAGCTGTATAATTCCAGACAACCCAGTGGTCAGTGTGAGCTGCCCCCAAGGACCCGTAAATGAGTCAACGACCGTCTTACTGATGTGCACTGCTAGCAGCAAACCTGCCTCCCAGTTCACCTGGACCTACATCAGCGGGATCAGGGACTCTAGTGAGGGCGCTGTTGGAACAAACCGTTACGTCCATAGAATTGACTCTGTGAACAGGGCACACTTTGGTCAATATACGTGCATTGCGTCCAATGGAATAGGCAGCAATGGGACTGGGACTTGCGAGCTGTCCATCAACTGTACGTTGGTGATTACAAAATCAATAATCAAACTTAAATAGCGTCTATTTACGTTCCTTTCCTTCAATTTTTACTTGCTTTAAACTATATATCAATATTATTTTTAAACATATGTTTGTTTGGTTTTTGATTCTGTGTTATTCACATTGTTTAACTGTATACTAGTCAAACCAAGGAGCACCACCATCAGTGGCAACACAACCGTTTATGCTAACGGTAACAACAAGGTGACGTTGACGTGCAACACTGACTCCTCTAACCCACAGTCTGCAATAACGTGGTATAGAAACGGCTCCCGGATAACAAATGGCAAACCACAGACAACGGCAACTGGCTCGTACGGAGGCCTTGTCGTATCACAAGTCCTGGAGTTTCTAGCATCACGCGAGATGGACGGAGACATCATTGAGTGCAGAGCTTCAAATTATTTGTCCGGAAGTGATGTCGTCAGAAGCAGTGTCATTCTTGATATTTTATGTAAGTAACACTATTACTACCATTAACGTGTAAATGGTAAACTATCAGACACGTGTTTGTTTAAAATGCGATTTAAAAAAGTTTATTAAAATGAATTACAATTTTTAATTAATGTATAAAAAAATAGAAATGGTTCCAAACTCTTCTTTTAATGCCAATTAAAAAGTTGTGAAAAAAACAGAAAATGAGAATAACACATTTTATAGGTGGAATTTAGCTATACTTATCGCCCATTGTGACTTCTGCTTTATTTGTCTCCCTTGTATGTTTGGCAATAAATTTTATTGAAATGTATTCGAAATTACTGTTCAAAAAGTGTTGAAACAGTATTGCCTTGGTATATTGCCTTCATTTGAAGACTACGTAGGAACGTATTGGCAACGTTAGGAAACTATTGAGTACAATTATAAATATCAGACAAAACCTGTTTATTCCAATATAACAACGATTGTGGTTTTGTTTCGTGTTTTCGGCAGTAGGTTAGCTCAGGAATGGATTCGACACACTTGACATAACCAACCGTCTTGTCTAAAAAATTTATTAAACAAATGCTACTAATGGTTATTTTGCTTATACAACTTGATTCCTCTAATGTACTTATGTTTCCTTCCACAGCGTCTCCGAGAGCAACAACGGCGTCACCGGCAGCTGACGAGACTATGTCGGCGATACTGAAGTGCACCGTGTCAAGCAAACCAGTAGCGACCCTGAAATGGTTCAGACTGGAGTCATCGGCTACTGAGATTACTGACGGTATTGTGAGAGGGGTTAACTCTCTGGAATACAGAATTGACCATGTTTCTAGAGATGACGCGGGCGAGTACAGATGCACGGCCGACAATGGTTATGGAGGACCAATTCACAATACAACGTCTCTTGTTGTACGATGTAAGTAAGAACCAGGCATTTCTTCTCCAAACAAAGTAACACTGGATATATGATATTTTAATATCCAGAAAAGATCGAAAACCGGTAAGCAAATGACAAAAAACCGACCACATACTGTTAACTCATTACGTTTCGTTTGACATTTAAATTAGTGTTTTCCGGGTGTTGGGCAATCCACAAATTTAAGATTCCAACGAAATAGTTATTAACTCAAGATATATTGCAATCTTTTTGAAATCGAAAACGTATCCACAAAGATGTTCAAATTCTACAAACCACAAATTTTATCGCTACGAAATTAAATAATTTTACAGTATATTGACTTTATATTTTACCAAGTAATAACTGTGGTGTCCGCAGAATGCGTTCATTATTAAATTGAGAGCGATGGTAATCTGATTCGATGCATCTTTAATTTTTGGATGGGGATGGTTTGTGACGCCGATTTCATAGTGTTGTATATTTCTGTATACTATATACAGTAAGGTGTTTAAAATACAATGTTCTAGAAATATAAACATAAGGCAACATATTTCAACAGATTACTTTAACTAGTACTTTGTGATGTGGATAAAAATCTACAAAACAAAAACTAAATATTCACAACCTTTATATTATAGACAGGATCTGACTCAACCTGAACGGTGCTTTTATGTAAATAGCGAAACATTAAACAGAGTCATAAAATGGTGACTCGAGTGGACCGCATTCCCTGGTAACAGAGAATAATTTTATGATGACAAAAAATATTATTTAAAATAGACTATATAGATACTGGGGATAGGACATCATCGTTATAATGACCAAATTGAAATTGATGGTTGGTTAGAAAGGACATGTATGATTGTTTCAGAAACACACATACAAGATAACATAGTTGACGCTTAACAAATAACCATCAAGCTTAGAAAAATTCCAACTTCAGTTATAGAAACAGGAATACAAAAACACTACGTATTCTTTAAGATATTGAAGGGATGTTTAAAGAAAAACGATTGCAAACAATTTAGATAAGTCAAGCTTATTGCCACCATAAAAAGGCCAGTACAAACACAAGACGCGAACAGTTACAAAATTAATTTATCAATAAAACACTAATAATGACGAAACTATCATTTCATATGTGAGATCATATAACCCTTAATATTTAGAATTATTAACCTATCTAAAATACTCGTTAAAACCGATTCAGTAATGATGTTAAATATGTAGGAGCACCAAACTTATTAAAAGTAAAAGACAACCTCCAAATGAAAATAAAGTACAAAAAACGCTACATTTTCAAAAACAAATAAGACACTTTTAAAGTTACAACATATAGGGGAACCATCTTCGGTCTTGGTAAATATCTTACACGAGCGGAATACTTTGACTTTAATGCTATCATTTTGTAAAGCAGAACACGTAGTGCAATGTTGAAAACTATTGTTTAAAATATGATGGCTGTATAAAATATCATATTGGTCAAACTGGTGATAAACAAGGATTGCGAAGAACTGTCTCTAAAGTTAAGGTACCCTTCAAAAAGAACATTATCGCTAAGCGAACATCTGGATATTTGTTGCAAAACTGAACCAAAATATTCCATATTTTTGTTTTGATTTGTCTCTAAAAACTTATCAGCTAGGTAAATAAAAGAACAATAATGTATAAAGATACCCCCCTTTTGAAATAAGGTCATATTAACTTCTTCCTAAAACTCCTTTATAAATGTTTCATATTTTATATATCTCACTCTGACTCTTTGCCGCTCTATTGCCCTTTCTTTTCTCAACGTTATGTCATGTTTCGCAGACGCCCCTGACGTTACCGTTATCGCCCACAACACGACGACAGCCAACAACTGGATTGACATTGTCTGCAGTGCACATGGTGTTCCAGATACGTACAACAACATTAAATGGGAACACAACTGGCTCGGACAAAAGTCTGTGTTAAACACGTACACCGGTAACCTAACCCTACGCTTAATTGGTTTGACGTATGCACACAGCGGCATTTACATGTGCTATGTTGAAAACGGCGTGGAGACAAGCCAAAACGTGCATGCTGGTGTTGGTTCATCGTATCTGACTGTCAAAGGTAGATATACTAGTTTCACATTGGTCTTTAAGAAGGAGAGCTATTGATGAATATATGTTACAGTGCAGCTAACGCGTTTTCTCCTACTGTCGCAACGAGCCGCGGTAAAGACTTAAGCACCCAAAGAATTACGATACGTGGAGTTCACAATTTAACGCTGCGTCGTATTAGCCAGATTCTTTCCCCAACAGACGCAAATCGATACTTAAGAAATTTCAGGTATTGAATATTCGAAAAATTACCCCATTTAAAGTTGTGCAGAAGGTTATTTTAAACTTCAATCCAAATATTTCAACTTCTTAAGTATTTGCCACTGTAATTGTAGTCACCAACATAAAGAACTATGTTAATAACTGTACACGTAATGATTATATCGTTACTAGATATTTAACGAATGAAAGTAATTACCACACCCTAGCCTTTTAACACCGACCTACTAGAGCTACACAGATTATTATAACAATATAAATTGAAGAGGTGTTCAAAGAAAATATATTGCAAACATTGTAGACAGGTCAATTTAATTGGCACTGTGACAAAATGGCCCGTACATAAACAAACACACAGGACACCACAAACTACACAAAACAACTATATGTAACAGACATTCAGGAAAACATGTTTTTGAAGTATGTTTTATTTTTAGCTCACCAGAGCACAAAGTGCTCAGGGTGAGCTATTGTGACCGGAAGTTGTCCGTCGTCCGTCGTCGTGCTGCGTGCGGCGTGCATCATGCGGCGTGCGTCAACTTTTTTACTTCTCCTCTGAAACCGCTCATTGGATATTTTGACCAAACTTATAACCTTGCAACAGGAATGATCCCTAGGTGTTCCACTACAAAAGTTGTTCAAACCGTTCCAGTTGGTTGCATAAGTAGGTCACGGGGTTAAAAAAATGATTTTCAAAAGGCATTCCTTCTCTGAAACTACAAGGCCAAGAGCCTTTATATTTGGTATATAACATATTATCAATTAAATATAACAATTATATAAAGAAAACAAATGACTTCTTATCTTGAACTCAGGTGAGTGACCCAGGGCCCTTTGGACCATCATGTTTATTTTTAGTTTATATTTATTGAAAGGATTTCTCCTAGAGTTGCGTTACTGTCTTGGTAACGATCAATGACGGTCAATGACTTGCATTAGGGGGTTTAAACCAGTTTTAAGCTAAAGCAAACCTCACACTCCTTTAACATTGAATGGAGAAAAAAGTAAACACTACTATGAATTTACTCTTTCTACCCAGGCCTTAGATCATAACACAATGATAAGAAAGTGAAAAGAAATATATCTAATCGAAAAGGGGAAATACTTTTAATATTAAATAAAAAATTATCGCGCGCCATAACACATTCTGCATCAATAGCATTCAGTAATATTTAAGCAATTCATTTTTATTTCAGTCAAAAAGTGACTAATTTTTCAATGTTTTTATATCTACTTAATATTTGGCTAGCATACTGCTCGATGTATGGAGGTTTTGAAACTCAAAATTATTTGCTTCTCCACCTTTTATACATGTAATTGACATGGTAATCATTTTTGCACAATCATGTGTTCTTTTTAGAAGATAAAGGTATTGTTATAACAATATTAAATTTCTTATGTGTTTAATATTTATAGCCACGATATGCTTCAAGTAATAAATAGATGGTTTTATAAGAATTGTCACCTTTCACATTTTCATAAAGTCATTCAAATTAGGCATTATTTATTTTGTGTTCCTTGTTTTCCTTGTTTGGTGTGTTGACGTCAGGTTCGAATTTCACCATAGTGTGCTCCCATAATTGCCAAGCACCTTTCGTGATAGCAACATGACAAGTTCAGCATTCGTTTAGCGTCGTTTGCTAAACAATATGCACATAAAAGCAAATAACATTTGTTTGTCATTGATGCAGGTTTTTACAAGACACGACATTTTACTTTTTATAGAACTAGCCATTATATAATATAATAAAATATAAATATAATAAAAGTACATAAGTGATAGTATGCTATGCAATATCTGTTTAGTGCAACTTTAAGCAAATATTATAACGAGCAACTTGGTACTTCTGATTGTTTATTCAGTAAATTGTGGTTATAGCAAATATAACAGATTAAATGTTTGTTTAAAGAAGTTCAACTTAAGTATATTTCCATGGGTTTCATTAATAAAATAATAACAAAATAAATAATGTACGTATTTCGACACGTTCCTGTACATACAGCTTAACCTGTCGCAGTGATATAGCCTCAACACAACGTTCCTCTTTGTCAAATGTCCGCGACAAAATACTCGATAAATAATAAATAGACGCCGCGTTGTCGATTCAAAGGGGGAAACCACAATAGCTGTACTGAATGTACATACAAAGCAATATTATTTATTCCTAAACCCCTTAGAACATATTAATAATTTCGGTCTCGTTAATGACTTACTACTTTGAAACAATTATTTGGCCTCTTATTTGTTGCAAATAATGTTAATGTTGTAGTCAATAGCAAATAAATCATTTGCTTACAGTTAGCATACAACCCATGTATTGTTCTGAAGTGTGTTTATAATTTTCTATGGAAATGAGTTAAAAACCTTTTAATTTTATTAAATCTATACATGAAACAGACTATTCATAATAATAGAGAGATCACATTTGATAGGTAAGCTTATAGGTTTATTTGATCACGTACAATCCTTCAAGACCAAAAACAACAAACACATGTTAAACATAGGTATTTATATTTGCTTTGCAAATTCTGTTATTTTAATCAGAGCTCTTTACGAGATTACTGCATAGGTTTTATGCTAGACATAATCTCTATAATCTGTTTATCTTAACAAAACATAACAGAAATAATTTCTCCACAAGGTTGTTGCTAACAATAGGGCACATGGCAATATGTGTGGTTACATATTTTGTTATTCACACTAATGGTCAGATTTGTAGATCTATCAATGGAATTGATAACAGCTGTGAAACAGATTGATGATTATGTTAAAAAGTAGGACACAAACAATAAATGCTATTTTGAATCAAAATGGATATAACCTTTATGGACAAACGATCGATGGTTCGATGTGCGAAATGTGGAAGAAGAAGAAGAAGAAGATTTTTTCACAAAAAAATGTACACAAATGACAAGGCCATAATGGCCCATAGTCAGGAAACATAT
>Ga0224511_10001002_pt1 | contig 15902 bp, 5 predicted proteins | sample SF_May12_sed_USG_2_FD_169988 | JGI IMG/M metagenome (GOLD analysis project Ga0224511, IMG submission 169988) | Sediment microbial communities from San Francisco Bay, California, United States - SF_May12_sed_USGS_8_1 | ecosystem: Environmental > Aquatic > Marine > Sediment | place: USA...
AAGCCCGGTAAGGTCAAAAAAATTTTCGGGGGGGGGGGTCCATCGCATGGCTTCATGTTCTTGACATACACAACGTTTGAATGACATCTATTGTTGAGAAATGTTTTATGAAACGGTAGCGTCTGCCTTTAAAAACAAAATAGTATCAATATCATTAGCCACTTGTCTAAGCGCGTGGTTAAAATGTCTTCTGTGTTATGTCAGATTTGTGCCTGTCCTGTTTTTCCTTTTTCTTATAAAAATGAATAGAAACTCTCATTTTATTATAAAAATACATGAATTATTTTTGTTAAACATAGTTTCAGTACCAAGTTCTGCGTCTGTCAATGTTTTCTCTGCTGATACCCCATCAACCAATCAAAGGCTAGCCACTCCAAAACCATCACAAGCTACACCTGCAACTCAACCAATTGGAGGGCAGACTGAAACACGTGACACATCTACAGCCAATGACGACACTGGTACATTGAAAACTACTTCACAAGAGCCTCCCAAACACAAAAGTGACGTCTCTGTACAAGGAGGTTAGTTGGTGACAATATTACAATTTGAATCAGCCTTTTATTGCAGCCGAAACCAAAAGCGTGTGTGTGTTTTCTTAAAGGTACAACAATGTTTGTACCTAATGACACTGTTCTCAAGGTGAGCCTTAACGATGGCCCAAAGTTCGTAGTCCATCGTCCGTCCGTCAGTCCGTTGTGCGTCCATGCGTCCATGCGTTTTCAATTTCCTTAAACAAATTTTTTTCTAAACCACTGGGTCATTTTTGGAACTTTGCAGGAATGTTTTTTGCACAAAGATCTTGAATTTGTTAAAAGAATAAAAATACATGAATAACTATGGTTACCATGGCAACCGAAAGTTTTTTAAAACCTCTTTAAGAATCGTCTCATTTAAAGCCACAAAGCCTTAGGTTCATATAGCGGTCCTCTAAATAATTGTCCAACTATGCCCCTGGGATGAAAAGGGGGCACGCCAGGTGGATTATCAGTTTCATATAGAGTTATATATGGACGTCTGAAAAAAAAATCCTTGTTAAAATCGTTATGGCCAAGAGCCTTCGTATTTGGTATGCAACATCATCTATGCTATCTGCACTTTATTGAAGAGGGGCATAATTTTTTTGCTAGTTTCGGTCGGTTCTTTGTCAATCGGTCGGTCCTTCCATATGTAGGTAAAACAAATTATTCTGCTCATGTGGATAACTTTTTATTACAGAGCTAATATCTTTTACATCTTTGGTTTTGGTGAGGATATGACCCATTTGGATTTTGTTTTGACCAGTTCAAAAGCAATGTTAAAAGTCACTTTTATTAAACATGTATCAGCTCATTATTTTATTGATAATATTGCAGGGCTTTCATTTTTCACATTCGGATTGGTCTTAGTGAAGATACGACCCCTATTTATATTTATTCACTGGGTCAAAGGTCAAGGTCACAAGGGTAAATTTTGTAGAAAGAGTAAAAATTGTTTCCGTTCATTATTTCAAGAACTTGCTGTATTTTTTAAAGAAGTATTATATTTCACATGCTCATTGGTATTGGTGAGGACATAATACCCTTTGGTTTTGCGTTTACTAGGTCAGAGGTTAAAGCCACAATGGTTACTTTTGTAAAATATGAAAACATGACAAAAACTATTGCATACAAAAAGTTTATATTCCACATCCTGATTTGTCTTGTGAGGACATGATCCCTATTAGTCTTTGAAAGGACACTAAATGAAGTTTGTAAAAACTCAAGTCCAATTCCTTTTGCTAACTTATATGAATATTAGTACTATACTCATTATAATTCTTGGCCAGACATTTGTAAACATAATTACCAGTATATGTATATATCTCTTCTATTTGTGTGTGTGTAATATTTTATGTATGTACATTGTAGATTTATGTTAGCAATAAAATATTATTTAACTAAAATTAGTCTTTGGTTGATCAGGTCAGAGACAAAGGACACGGTGGTTACTTTTTAGCTCACCTTAGCACAAATTGCTTAAAGTGAGCTTTTGTAATGTCTTATTGTCCATCGTCCATCGTCCTTGCGTCTAGGAATGACCCCTAGGTTGTCCTCTACCAATGTTATTCAAACCGTTTCAGTTGATTGCATAAGTATGTCACGGGGTCAAAAATAGCTTTTCAAAGGCAATTTTCAAAAAACCTCTTGTCTGAAACTACAAGGCCAAGAGCTTTTATATTTGGTATATATTATCATCTATAGGTTCTTTACCGAAGTTTTTCAAATTATGCCCTGGGATAAAAATTGACCCAGCCCCGGGGGTCACAATTTTACATTATATTATTTAGGGAAAACTGCAAACGACTTCTTCTCTTGAACCGCTAATGGGAATTTGACCAAACTCAACAGGAATGGTCCCTGGGAGGTCCCATACAGAAATTGTAGAAATTCTAGAGGGCATGTACCAAAATTTTCCAAACCACCCCTATGGGGTCAAAATTGACTCCACCCCGGGGGTCACAATTTTACATTGAATAATCTACGGAAAACTTAAAAAGGGCTTCTTCTCTTTAACCGCTAATGGGGATTTACCAAACTCAACAGGAATGCAACCTCGATGGTACCCTACTTTAAGTGTCAGGATGGTTCTTATTGGTTGCGTAAGTAGGTCACGGAGTCAAACATTTCAAAATGCAATTTTCACAAATCTTGTCTGAAACTACAAGGCCCATAGCTTTCATATTTGAAGTTAAACATCTTCTAGAGGTCCTCTATCAATATTTGGTGGACAAAAAAGTTGGTTCTCTGTATATGGCTCCACAGTGGCCTTTGACCTGGTGAGCAACCCAGGGCCCTTTGGGACCTCTTGCTAAATTTGTAAAAAAGGTCTACATTTAACATTTTGAGAACTATAAATTATAGAGCCTTTATGTTTCACATGCTAATTATTCTTGATAGAAACATAATTCCTGATTATTTTGAGTTCTATAGGCCAAAGGTCTAGGTTACAAGGGTTATATTTGTGATCAATTATGTAAAGCAGTTTTCACATACGTTTAAACTACTGATATTTATGTCTAATTGGACTTATCCCATACCCATTCACCAAGTCACATTATGTCCATCATCCCACTTCTTTAGCATCAGTCGTTTTATACTAGACTTTTTGTATTCATGTATCTTCCCTCTCTGTCAAAACCCTTTCCTACAACTTGAACAAGGGGGCATATGTGTTGTATTGTATTGCTTTATTGTTCCGTTTAAACAATAAGATTGTCAAATGTGTTGTTTTCCGACTCAGGGTAATGTAATTTTTGTTCTTTCTTTTACCAGATTACATCACAAGTATTGAATTAGACGAGTTTAAAATGACTGGAACACTCTCAGTGCAGCATTCTACAAAGCCTCAATCGATCAAAATAAAACAAAAATGCATTGCTGAGCATAACCTTGTGCTGCCAGACAACAGCATTGGTATTAAACTGGACCGTGTGCACATTACCGGACAAGTGGCACTAAAACACTGTACAAATCTACAACATCTTACAATAAAACATCCAAGTCCTGCTGTACACGACCTTTTACTGCCAGACAACATCACGCGTATTGAATTCGATCATCTTACCATAAATGGAGGAGGTCTATCCATAAAGCATTGTTCACAGCTACAATTTCTTACAATGACGTACACAGACCTTGGTAAGCATGGACTAGTGCTGCCAGACAACATCACCTGTATTGATATGAAACATGTCATCGTGACTGGAGGACTCTCAATGAAGCATTGTACAAAGATGCAAAGTGTCAAACTGAATGGAACAAATATTGGTGAGCATGAACTGGTACTTCCTGACAACATCACCGATATTGAAATGACCAGTGTCACCTTGACTGGAGGACTCTCAATGAAGCATTGTACAAAGCTGCAAAGTGTCAAACTGAATGGGGCAAATCTTGGTGAGCACGAACTTGGTCTTCCTGACAACATCACCGATATTGATCTATATGGTGTCACCTTGTCTGCAGGACTCTCAATAAAGCATTGTGCAAAGCTACAAAGTCTCAATCTGATAACAACAAACCTTGGTGAGCATGAACTGGTTCTTCCCGACAACATTACCCACATTGATATGTCCGGGGTCACCTTGACTGGAAGACTTTCAATGAAGCATTGTACAAAGCTGCGACGTTTTATACTTAATAGAACAAACCTTGGTAAGCATGAACTGGTACTTCCTGACAACATTACCCACATTGGTCTGGACTATGTCACCATGACTGGAAAACTCACAGTGATTCATTGTACAAAGCTGCGAAGTTTTATACTTCATAGAACAAACCTTGGTGAGCATGAACTGGTACTTCCTAAAAACATTACCCACATTGATCTGGACTATGTCACCATGACTGGAAAACTCACAGTGAAGCATTGTACAAAGCTGCAACGTTTTATACTTAATAGAACAAACCTTGGTGAGCATGAACTGGTACTTCCTAAAAACATTACCCACATTGATCTGGACTATGTCACCATGACTGGAAAACTCACAGTGATTCATTGTACAAAGCTGCGAAGTTTTATACTTAATAGAACAAACCTTGGTGAGCATGAACTGGTACTTCCCGACAACATTACCCATCTTGATCTGGACGATGTCATCTTGACTGGAGGACTCTCAATTAAGCATTGTACACAGCTGCAAAGTGTCAAACTGAAAGATACAAACCTTGGTGAGCATGAACTTGTACTTCCTGACAACATCACCGATATTAATCTGGACAAAAGCATCATGACTGGAGGACTTTCAGTAAAGCATTGTACAAAGCTGGAAAGTGTCAAACTGGAATAGACAAACCTATGTAAGCATGAACTGGTACTTCCTGACAACATCACCGATATTAATCTGGACAAAAGCATCATGACTGGAGGACTTTCAGTGAAGCATTGTACAAATCTGGAAAGTGTCAAACTGAATGAAACAAACCTTGGTGAGCATGAACTGGTACTTCCTGCCTACATCACCGATATTGAAATGACCAAGGTCACCTTGCCTGGAGGAATCTCAATGAAGCATTATACAAAGCTACAAAGTGTCAAACTGAATGGGATAAATCTTGGTGAGCATGAACTTGTACTTCCTGACAACATTACCAAAATTGTTATGACCTGTGTTACTTTGACTGGAGGACTGTCAATGAAGCATTGTTCAAAGCTGGAAAGTGTCAAACTGAATCGAACAAACCTTGGTGAGCATGAACTAGTACTTACCGACAACATTACCCACATTGATCTGGACGATGTCATCTTGACTGGAGGACGCTCCATGAAGCATTGTACAAAGCTGCAAAGTGTCAAACTAAATGGAACAAACCTTGGTGAGCATGAACTGGTACTTCCTGACAACATCACCGATATTGAAATGACCAAGGTCACCTTGCCTGGAGGACTCTCAATGAAGCATTGTACAAAGCTACAAAGTGTCAAACTGAATGGGACAAATCTTGGTGAGCATGAACTTGTACTTCCTGACAACATTACCAAAATTGTTATGACCTGTGTTACCTTGACTGGAGGACTGTCAATGAAGCATTGTTCAAAGCTGGAAAGTGTCAAACTGAATCGAACAAACCTTGGTGAGCATGAACTAGTATTTCCCGACAACATTACCCACATTGATCTGGACTATGTCTCTATGACTGGAAGACTCACAGTGAAGCATTGTACAAAGCTGCAACGTTTTATACTTAATGAAACAAACCTTGGTGAGCATGAACTGGTACTTCCTGACAACATCACCGATATTGAAATGGCCAGTGTCACCTTGACTGGAGGACTCTCAATGAAGCATTGTACAAAGCTACAAAGTGTCAAACTGAATGGGACAAATATTGGTGAGCATGAACTGGTTCTTCCCGACAACATTACCCACATTGAAAGTCCGGGGTCACCTTGACTGGAAGACTATCAATGAAGCATTGTACAAAGCTGCAACAAGTAAAACTGAATGGAACAAAGCTTGGTGAGCATGAACTGGTACTTCCTGACAACATTACCCACATTGATCTGGACTATGTCACTATGACTGGAAGACTCACAGTGAAGCATTGTACAAAACTGCAACGTTTTATACTTAATGAAACAAGCCTTGGTGAGCATGAACTGGTACTTCCTGACAACATTACCGACATTGATATGTCCTATGTCTCCATGCCTGGAGAACTCTCAGTGAAGCATTGTACAAAGCTGCAACAAGTAAAACTGAATGGAACAAAGCTTGGTGAGCATGAACTGGTACTTCCTGACAACATTATCCACATTGATCTGGACTATGTCACCATGACTGGAAGACTCTCAATGAAGCATTGTACAAAGCTGCAAAGTGTCAAACTGAAAGATACAAACCTTGGTGAGCATGAACTGGTACTTCCCGACAACATTACCCACATTGATTTTCGCAATGTCACCATGACTGGAGGACTCTCTGTGAAGCATTGTACACAGATGCAAAGGTTCACACTGAATGGAACAAACATTGGTGAGCATGAACTGGTAGTTCCCGACAACATTACCCACATTGAGCTTCTGGGTGCCATCTTAACTGGAGGACTTTCAATGAAACATTGTAAACAGCTAAACCATATCAAAATTCGGAATATGAAGATTGAAAATGTCCTCCACTTCCAGCCCATCAATCTGCCAATTTCACCTTACACTATCAAAATTGAAAATGTTATTATGTCAGCAAGACGTGTGCTGGAACTCCTGGAATGCCTTGAAAATGTGCCCCATGATGTGACATGTGAACTAGTAGAATGCACAGTTGAACCATTCAGTGAACACAAACAGATCAGACAGCAACTGACGACGTCCAGAACATTAGATGTTGAAGACATCTCGAAGTTCTATGAAGTTCCATTGACAGTTAATTTCAAGTGTTGGAAAAAGAAACACATCTAAGACCCAGGCACAAACTGACATTTCGTGACATCTTTAGCGGTGACATCCGTGTTTTTGAAATTAATATGAAATTAATATGAAAAGGTTACGTTGCAAAGGTGTGTTATATATTATAACTGCGTACAAGACGCATGAGTTTATGTACATTTATCTGTAACAAGAGTGTACGGCAATAAAGTCAAACACATGATGCCCAGTATTTACACTTTTAGGGATTGTTTGAAGGTTTAGGTAAAACATTGGTTAGAGGGTCTCTATGAGCATATGGTATAAACTGTTTTGTGACCAGATTTGAAGTTTCTTTTTGTTCTTTGTAATTTTTGTAATTGTAGACAGTGTGGACATTAAAAGTGATTTTTGTACTTGAAGACAGCGTGGACATTAACAAGTGATTTTTGACCTTGTAGACAGCGTAGATATTAAACAGTGTTTTGTACTTGTAAATAGCGTGGACATTAACACGTGTTTTGAACTTGTTTATAGCGTGGACATTAAAAAGTGTTTTAGTATTTATATAATCTAAACCATGAAACATATTCAAACGGACTGTTGAACACGTACTACGATATAAATATATGTAAATATATAAAAATGACTATTGCCTTCTATAATTATGGTATGCCCAACAAAAAGCATTTCTTTGATATTTGAGACTTCGTTTGAAGGTGTTGTTGAAATGTAAGGATATATATATCATACGATATTCTTTGTTTGGACCAGGTGACCTGAGTTTAGTTTAGACAGCATGAACACTAACAATTATCGATTTTTGTACGTACAAAATCTAAACCATTGAACCGATTTTATGAGGCTGTTGCAGATGTAATACGCTTTAAATAACGAAAACTGACCAACCCATGAGCAATTGGTTGTTTTATTCATGTGTTGACACCGGGTTGGCCTAATTTTAAAACACATGGTACAATGTTGTATGAAAGTTAAGAATAATGATTTCAATATGTTTTAATAATAGCATACTAATCGAATTAATGCATTATGAGTGTTTTACGATGTAATTTTAAGAGATATTTACACGACGATACAATGTATATTCGCCTATTTGAGATCATAACAACTGTTTCTTTCACAATAACGAAAGAGATGAAATTATGTCTCCTCCATAAAATAAGCCTTTTTGATGTCTGTCTGTCTGCTTGTCCGTTACGCTATTGTCCGCTCTATATGTTTTAAAACCCCGGTGGGATTTAAAAATACTCCTCTTTATACAAGTATCTCTGCACACATGTCTTGTTTGTTAAACCAAGATTGTGGTATTGTTTAAAGCTGTTGGCCTCGGCCTACGTCCTCTGGGAACATTTCAAAACATTATCTCTTCCACCCCGGGTCAACAGTTCCCAAATCAAATATGAAATATCTGTATATTGATTTTGCATTTATTTCATTTTATGAACAATTTTATATTGCATTGTCGAATAACTGATATTATTATGCAATGACTTAGTTCTGCACAGAGTCAGATCGACATTGTAAACCACCCCATGTTTTATTTGTTTCTTAGTAGTTCTTCTTTTCATAAGTGCATACATTTTCCAGATATTTGGCTTTTATGGTTTGTTACCAGACATGGTATAACAACTCTCTTAAATGTTTGAATTGTTCGAGAATAGAGGTTATGTATTATGTTCTAGATCGAAACCATTTTTCCATTAAAACGCCATGTAGATGTATATTTTAGGGTTAAGGATAAATGACTTTAAATGTTTCAGTCAATGCAAAATGCGTTTTCCTCATCTAACTGAATAGCAAATACATTTGTTATATGTGATTTTCTCTTTAACCGGTAATGTAACACATATAAGCGTTTTAATACAGTTGTAGAAACATGCGTAATATTTTTTCACCTTCTCCAAATATGATTCAAATGCGAACCGTGTGTTACAACAATGAACTAATCAAAACTAGTTTACGTGACATTGTAAATCATTTTAAAATGTTATTCTTTGATGTTATCAATAAAACGAAGCTGTTGTATTGCCTCAAATGCTGCGTTTTTCAGACACCTTTAAAGTAACTGGCTAATCATTGTCATTCTACACTATACACACCCTGCGAATTAGTCTATAAGCCCGAAGCCCGAGTCGAGTAAAAGGCCGGTCGGTCGATTAAAATTGTATGCAGTCGATTTAAAGTTTGGAGTAAAATTCTAAATAAAGAAACAAATTGACATAAATACTGATTGTGGAGTCATTTGTTCGTAAGAAAACACAACAAATATTTAAAATAAATGCAAGGCAATGCATTTCTAATACCATTTGTATGAATTATTACCACAGCAAAAAGTTTGGGCTATTAAAATTGTATTCGGGCTATTGAAAATTTTATTTAAATAGCCCAAAAGGCTTTAGTCGAAAAATAATTAACGCGCAGACTGACTATACAGAGTTCAATATATCGTCCATCTTCTGAGACAAAATGATAAAACACCTAGACATAAATAACGATACTTATTGTAAATCATTAAGAATATACTTTACAGTAATAGTTATATTTCATGATAAGAAGACAATTAATTTTTGTAGTGTATGTATTGCTTGTTGGAAATGTATTTTGTTATTTAGTTTTAATATATATATGCACGTCCATGTTATAAAAATATATGTTCTTTGATTTAAACTAAGTGTACATGTAGTTCTGATTTGAAATGTATGGTTGATATTCATTTTTGGTAATGCATGTATATCAATGCCTATGCAAGTTTTGATTGTATATTACTAATACCTTGAAATAACGTATTTTAACTCACCGGAGCTTACTTACATGTAATGTGTTTGTTGCGAGGTTTTGTGACAAGCTTTGTTTTCCGTCAAACATTTTCACTAGAATTTTTTTTTCAGAAGTAGTTCACTGTTTTTTTAGCATACCATACACAATTATGTCTTGAAGTTTGAAAATGAGTTTCAGAACTGGTAAAAATCCTTCTGTCTGCAGCCAGGCTCAGAACATAATTTACTATTTACCAATATTGTTCAAAACATGTTTTAGGGGTCAAAACTAAATCAGCCAAATGGGTCACAATTAAATATCGAAATATGTAGAAAGTTTCCTAATTCAGTTTACTTACATGTAAAACTATAAAACTGCACAGGAAATATCATTGGTTGAATCGTTCCTAACAATGCTTGTGCGTGGCACACAATCGGTATAAATAGGAAAAAAGAGGTGTTTGAGATGTAAGTGAGCGACACGGGGATCTTAGCATCCTCTTGGTTTTGTCTTAGATGACAATTTAATATATTTTGCTTATTTTGTATACTTTTGATACATTTTATGTGTTATATGTTTGATCTTTTGAGTAAACATTATTGTTTAAGCTGTTTATATAAATCATGTATTTTTGACATTAAACGGTCGATACAATGATGTCCAATAATGTTGTAAATATCATATTATATAGTACGACTTATTGCCTACACATGTTCGCGTTATTATTTCATGATGAATATGATTATTTTTATCAATTTGTTATTTGACGTGTTATTGTTTACTCACGTATTATATCGAGTTATTCTTATTGTCAATTGGGACCCCTCTGCGATTTCTTCGGCAAAAGACCTCGGAAATCGTATGGAGAGAAAGTAGTCCGTTCCTGATCGTGACCTCGTGTGTTTACCATGAGGACAACAATGAAGCACAAAAGCTACACTGAAGAATATACCTGTATGCTTGTGGTTATCATTGTTTGTTTAGTGTTTGATAATATAAAATGGACGAGTTATTGTTATGATCTTCCTATGAATAATTCCATGATGTGATATACGAATATAAACCAGCGCAATGTGATTGCTTAGTTAAAACCGACCATATTACGGAATCTATAAATAGATAGTTGTATCACTACATTGGTGTACGAGGTTATTTTTCGAAATAACGGAAATGGCCGAGTTGTTACGATTGTCTTTTTGTACTACATATTTTATTTTATTTGTAAACATGTATCTTGCTATATCAAATATAAATATATATATCGCATTGTCTTTGTATTTAAATACATGTACATGCACACACGATCGCCTTCAATTGAAGTTTAATTCGCCTTTAAAGTAACAAATGCTGCTTAACATGAAATTTTAAATAAATATCACTATGTTTTGAAAGTCCTCTTTAGAGATTTAAAGAAAAACACCCTAGTTTAACATTTATACAATATAAAAATGTTAGATAAATATTAAACAATTGCTTCGGTCCGATCCGGGAATCGAAAACGTGCCGCCGACTAAAGCAGAAGCATAGCAACTAACGACTGCAAAATGAGACGTCTCTTTTACCAAATGTGGTAGCCAGCTTTGACTGTTCTGGCAGTTTATATTTAGTTTATGCAACGTCGTTTTCCAGGGTTTCAAGCTTAATTTATAGCAATGTAACAAACCATTTAGAAACAAATAGACAGCGATGTGAAACAAAACTAAATATGAGTATATATGACTCAAAATAGATGGATAAAAAGTAAAAATAAATAAACAACTCACTGGGGAAGATGCCCAAATATAACCAGTAAAAGAATGTAAGTTATATGGTAGAAGTTGACCGTCGAAGTTCGACTTACGACAGTCAATAGACTAAAGGAATGTAAGTAATGTGATAGAAGTTGAACGTCGAAGGTCGACTAACGACTGTCAATAAACTAGCCGTTAAATATTAAAAGGAACCTTCTATAAATCAATGCACAAAGACTTCACCCATTCGTACTAGAAATAACTTTCAAACTTGATTGACCACGCCAACAACATCAGGACTCACACCACGGTTATATTAAAACGCAGTATTTTATTAGCCTTCTGGATGCAAAATGTTTGCATGAAATAAAGTATTTTTAACAAAGCTATGTCTGAATCGTGATACCTTTATAATCAGTCACAACCTTTACAGTATGTTAAGTATACTCGATCAATTAATACTGCAAAAGAATTTGCAAAACTTTGCGGCAATTCATGTCCTTTGGGATAAAAACTCACATTAACAACACAACAAACAAGAGTGCCAAACTGACACAAAATACGCCCGTCGTATTTGTGGTAAATTCAATGGCAATGACAACATATTTGGAAGCAGGATTTTTGACTTGGAGAGCAGAAACCGCTAATTCAGTTTTTGGACAAATCAAGGTCCATAATTCAGAAGTGCCTGGTAGATTTAGCAGGTTATAGAACTTGGTCGAGATATTATGCCCACCGACATATTCACCAAGTTTGATAAAAACCGGATGAAAACTCTTTGACTTAGAGAGCAAAAACCCTAATTTTGGACAATTTAAGGGCCATAATTCAGGAGTGCAGTGGGGATTTGGCTGGTTATAGAACTTGGTTGAGATATTATGCCTACCAACTACAATTTTAACATTCTTGGATACCTATATGTGTCAGTTTCTCACATTTACGGAAGTACAAGTCGTTGCTTAAGTATAGTTAAAATATAATATGTTGAAAATTTCTTTTCATAGCATCTTTACAAGTATTCATATTGACAAGCAGGTATAATAGTAAAGCGTTTACCCTGTTACCTTATTTTCCTTGAAACTGTTTCAGAACACGTCATACCTGAGAAGTTTAAATTATGTACCATAAATCTTCATTTTAGTTTTCTCGTGTTTTCTTTTCAATTTAAAGCACTGCCAGAACAAATATTCAGTAAAAAGGAAATGTGCCTAAATAAATTGGTATTGGTTGGTTATTTTGTCAGTTTTTGTGGTTCCGGTTGATAGTATTTCGATAAGAATTTAAGTATTATCAAGCGCAATCTGGTTTGTTCCTTGAACAAAGTTTTGGTACGACATAACTTGTCACGAAAGGGAGAATCATTTCCTGACCATATAATAATGCTTCCTTGAATATTGAAAAAGCTGAATGAATTCTAGTAATCTTTACTACAAAACACCAACATTTATTATCATGTATGAGAATTTTTTGCGCTAGTAGGCGTTAGTGGTGTGGCATCTTTCATTACCACAGATGAACAGCCTCAGTAAAATCGAGGCTGCGATTTTCTTCAGACAGACAGATGCTATTTTGTGAATTGCTATAAAACGTTGTTCGCCTTCTAACAATTCAAATTATGGAGTATTACAACCAAAGAAACAAAGGTCTAATGTATGTTTTATTAGACATTTTGTGGAGTTGTCGTAGTGTGGCGCATGTGGGGACTTATGTGCAAACATATTTTGCCTAAACGCTATAGTACAATAACATCTCCACTATTAAAGTGTATGAGTATGGTCTGCATTAACGCAAATGCTCCGCTATAACCTCAGCTTATTATAAAAGAGTTCCTTATTTCTTACCGTCAACACATCCCCCTGGAACTCTAGGTTGCATAAATATATGTTATAAATTTGAAAAATGAGTGGATCTTTCTTGTCACATTTCGTATATTTTAATATGCTTTAGTACATTTGAATAGTTAAACATATTTAGGCATGCACTAACTTTGATCTTGGACGGGAAGGTCAGATCCACTAGTTGTAATCGTTCAATGGCATATCTGTTCGTATGACATAGGCCTGTCACTGCAAACGCGTTTCTTTGGGAGGCCAGTGTCGCTTTCTCAATGGCGTGTCGCATGACTGTGAAGAACTTCTCTTATGCCTCAAAAGTCTTTTAATGCACGAAAAGCTTGAATCAATATCTTCATGCACATCGTGAGCGGATTAATCGTTGTGTTAAACATAACTCTAAAGGATAGCAATTTTTATACTAGTATTTGAAATCCAGTCTACGCAAAAGGATATAACCTCTAACTGAAAAGAATGCACGTTTCTTAATAAATGCTGTTGATTTTTCGAAAATGTTTGTAAAATATTTTTTTTTACACTGTGTCTGGTGCATATCGCCAAAAGTTTGTGATGGTTCCCATTTTGACAAAACGTTCATAATAGTTTTGGTGTAAAGAGGGAACGGGCGATTTATACAAAAAGGGTATAATTTTGAAATTATTTTTATGTTAGTAATAGAAACATGAAATACCATTTTTATTTTTTAATGATTGCTCTTGGTGTCAACTTCCGAATATGTATGGGGTTTAAACTGTTGAATCACTCGAAATGCTCATTTTTGAGCTTGAAACATAGTCATTTTAATATAAACAAATAAGAGCCAAACAATGGTAGAACGTTACCAAAAACAAATGTTTATAAATGTCAACTATAATAAGACGTTTTTCTTTTCTAAATTCCTACAATTACTGTACAGTAATGTCATTGATAATATTTGTCCAATTAAAAGAAATACAGGCTAGTTGTTGAATGTTGGTGTAAGATAAAAAAACTATTTCACGAGCGATCAGTGGTGTAGTCGCGAGTGAAATGATGATTTTTTATGAGCACAAGTGAAATAAACTGTAAGCTTACACCAATGATTCAACAAATGTTCTGTTTCTTTTTTTGCAGTAACATACATACAATATGTTGAAGGAACTATCTATGATAATGTTTTGCACAATGCATCTCGTAGCATATAATGTTTCGAAAAGTTTAATTTAATACTATTTTTCTACATGTCTATTTACTCCCACTCCATATCTTCCGCTAATATAAAAGAACTATTTCCTTTTCAGACCGCGTATTCGAACATACACCATAACATGGTAAACTAGAATCCTCAAATTGTAATAGCTTGATAAAAATTGAAAATGAAAATCAGAAAAATCGAAAAACACAAAAAATAGTTATTTCTTTATGTCTGTTGCGTCCTTGTTTACTCCGTGTTTTGTGATGTTCTGTGTGTTTTTGTACGGGCCATTTTGTCATGGTGCCCATAAACTTGACTTGTCCACATTATTACAACATTTTGTCTTTGAACATCTCCTCCATTAATATTGTAACAGAAACAGAATAACACTTGGTGCTCATCGTCATTTTTGGGTCATGTAGTACGTTTTATGGCGAATTTCAGTGAAGATAATTTAACATATATGCTGGTGGACGATGGCGGCCACTCTTTCTTTCCTTTTCATTTCTTTACCGGCCGAAATTCAACTGGTAGGGCAGTGTGTTACTGTTCCATTCATCATCATCAATCTCTCTTAATCCTCATATTAAGGCATAGGGCCTTTACTACATCTCGCCATTTACAACGGGCAATGGGCTTGGCATTGGCGTCACCCCAAGACATTCTAGCAGCTCTATGTCTAGGGTTCTGCGCCAAGTGTTTATGGGTCTTCCTCTTCGCCTGGTGCCTGGATTCCAGTCATCATCTTCGCCAATAAAAATGGCGTTTTATCTTTCTAGCAGCTTTCTATGATAATGTAATTGTACAGTCTGAAAAGAACATCAGAGTTGATGTGTACCGAACGACAAGGAGTGACTGAATATTACTTATGCGCGCATGCGAAGGGGTTGCACAAGTCGAACGCTGCTTTGATGTCAATATATAATGTTCTTATATGGGCCGAAGCATTATTGTTAACATTCGCCTCACGTTTTTAAAAAATGTAATTAACACCTTTCAATGAAGCTATCTTGATCAGATTTACGATAAGTTTGAATCTTTGTTAGTATGATACAAACAAGGACACATGGACAAATAAAAAATCACATACTACATTATATGCAGTGTGGGTTAGCCTGATTCATATAATAACACTCATTGTTGACACTCAAGCCGCATAATACTACCATACATTATCTATCTTCTACGTAAATGCAGGTAATGTTCATTTGTTCATTTGTTTGCTGATATATGACTTCGATATGCAACCCAATATTAACAGGTTTCTTGTTAAGCGGTACACAGGACGCAATACCAAAATAAGGCCTTGCACAAATTAATCTGAGAAAAGGGAAATTCCTCAGGAAGCATAGCTGCATGGGAAAAATCAATCAGAAACCCTCGGCGATTTCTTCGGAAATTGACCTCGGGAATCATATGCAGAGAAAATAGTCCGTCCCTGATTGTGACCTCGCGTGAAAATGAAATTGATAAATACACACTGAAGAATAATAGGTAATCATGAGATTTTCATTGTTTGTTTGA
>Ga0224511_10001003_pt1 | contig 15891 bp, 14 predicted proteins | sample SF_May12_sed_USG_2_FD_169988 | JGI IMG/M metagenome (GOLD analysis project Ga0224511, IMG submission 169988) | Sediment microbial communities from San Francisco Bay, California, United States - SF_May12_sed_USGS_8_1 | ecosystem: Environmental > Aquatic > Marine > Sediment | place: USA...
GAGTGAGTGAGTGAGTGAGTGAGTGAGTGAGTGAGTGAGTGAGTGAGTGAGTGAGTGAGTGAGTGAGTGAGTGAGTGAGTGAGTGAGTGAGTGAGTGTGGGAGCTAGCGAACCAGTGTGTGAATCTTGAGCTACTCACCTTAGCTAACATGTCCCATTTCGCATTAAATGTTTTATCATCCAAATCAGAAGCTGGTGCGTTACACATCTGAAAACCGTATTTAAACATAATATTTAGCATTAAAACAGACAATATTTTTCATATATGAAAAAGTACCAATTGTGTAATCCCATATCTTTTTGGTTACCCGCTTGTGTTAACATGCGCATTTATTTTGGACGTTTGTGCAGCTAAGTAAGAAATATTCAAACATTTTATTAGATAATTAGTGTATGCGTTTGTAAACCCAACCGACTTTTCATGCAAATTTGCACTTCAATTTCCAATCATTCAACATTTACAAGTACGGTAACTTGATCGAAACGTCATTTTCTGTGAATAGTTTTATGTCAACACCGGCACGCGCCTAGCGGGATCAGACAAGTATCTGTCCGGATATTTCTTCGTTCATGAAATTTGCACAGGTGGTCAATCCTCCGTTAGTAGTGTTGCAGGGTCGTACACATCGCCATTTATTTGTTTGCACACCTGGACAAATCTCCGTTGATATTTTATCAAAGTATATCGCCATTTGTTAAACCAACGCGGATAATAATTCGCTAACGATATACAAATGCTTCATAATTGAATTATTGACATTACAATATATGAACGCCAGGAAAGAAGTAAATTTCGTTGTTTTTTTAAATTCCCATATGTACATATGGTATATATGTACGTGAGAAAAGAATTATTTTTTAAATTTGGAGATAATGATTTCAGAATACGTTATTACCGTACTATGATTTAATATTGCAAGACAATCGTAACAAACAAGATACTTTCCTTTGTTGTTAATAATAAATCTGTCAACCCAACAAACTATTTATCCTAACAATTTGCACCAATAATTACCACTATTCCACGTGATTTTTATGACACACACTGTGAGCAAAACTGTTCGGTGCTTGCCCCTAGTGTTTATGTGCAGTGCTTAATATGTTTCTTGTGTCTCCCTTTTAAATCCTATCTGTTGTATTTATTGTTGTTAAAAATATCCTTTTATTCGAATGAAACATAGCTATGTCTATTTCAATAAATTCATTATTTAAGTATGCACTATACTTGTTCTTTCTCTACGCTATTAATGAAAAAGTGATCAATAATGACGTTTGCCGAGTGTGTGCACAAATGCACTGTCGCTTAAAATAATGCCATAGAGCTTAGAAGAAAATATTAAATACATTTAATACATACTAATTATTTAACATTATTTAAAGCAAAAGAGTCTATACAAATATTTTCGAAAACAAAATTGACATTTGACCTCTAATTTTGAACACACCTGTTGAGGTAACAACATGGTTTTTCGCTTATCACTTCGTCTCATCATGGAAAAAATATGTGCCAAGTATTATTAAACTATGTCGTTATGCAGTTAGTGTCCGGACACATTTTATTTTGATCACTTTGGCATTTGACCTCAACGTTTGAGCTATCAAAAGGATGATTGTGCCCAAATCTCCGTCACATGAATGTTACCAGTTGTTTTAGATAATTTTAAAAATCTGTCAACCCATTATTCCCACACAAGCCAAATCCAGACGGACGAAATTATGGATGCACGCACATACGCGCAAACACCAGAACAAAAAGCAGGTTCGAGTAAAATAAAATTAAATAGAGAATAAAAAAGAAACCAAAAACCCAAGTGTTAAGAAATCATTAGGTTTAAAACTGAGGTCTCAAGGCATTGAAACCACTGATAACAATATTTGGCTAAACAATAGCAACACTGATAATTAATAAAATTTGAAAACAGACACAACAGTTTAAATAAGCAGACATTAAAACAGAGCCCTTACATGTACAAGTACATTGTATTTATCTGACAGTAAATTCTTTGAAATCATACAAACCTCATTTCTTAGATTCCTTATCCTAACGATGTCTGCAATTTCTTCTGTCAACGACGGTTTTATCTTATTGTTGTCCGTCTCATCCCATATTGGGTGCATTGAGTCCGCCTTATAACAGAAGTGTCGCAACAGAGATGTCAACAAAGTGATATCATACATCTCTGATGTTTGATGTTGCTTAATGTGTCGTATCTGTTTTTCGGAAAGCCTGGCTTTTTTTAAGTCCTTGTCACTTGGCAACCATGTTTTGATGGTACCTGAGAGTACAAATGAGTCAAACTTGGCTCTTAGGACGCGTGTAGAGTAAAGCACAAGTCTGTGCAGTTGCAAGAAGTTCATTTCATTGTTTCCCTCGTATGACGCCGCACCGCTGAAACTATTACGGAACCTGGTTTGAACATCTCTTCAATTTATATTGTTGTATGCAGAGAAAACTTCAGTATATACAATCATGGGACATTAATATTAATGTGCAATATGCGTGTTAGATTAAGGTTATAGTTGTGTAATGGACTAGGAAGTATACACATTTGTATTTTTCATCAAAATATAAACATAAAAATGAAAGATGCCACACCACTGACGCCCCCTAGCGCATGAGCGGAACTCCATTTTCAAATGTAAACAAACATACAGTCAATGATCCCTAAGGACCTATATCTATATCAATATAAAATCAAAAAAAGCAAAAACTGAGAAAAAAGTGCGATGGATCATCTTAAATTGGCATATATTTAACAAATAAAAGGTTTTAAAAACCTCTTCCTAGCTGCAAATATGTGAATCCATTGCACTCATAATACCTTAACATAACTGTCATAACATTTTGGTGTCCAAAACACTTTACCTTTCATGACGCTGGCGGAGAAAGTCAGGACCTGCAATATATATAATAATGATTTATGTCGTTTAATACAACCCATTAAACACTAAAGATAAAAGATAAATAGTAAAACATCAAGTTTTGTTTTGTATAGACAGACTCGTTATGATTTATAAGATCAATAACACAATATTGTCTTCTATGTCTTTGTTGGTTGATCGAGTGTTTGCCGTTTTCAATTCTAAGAAAGAATCAGCGGTAAACGTCTCTGAACTTTGCAAGGGGCTGACTGCTTCCACGCATGAGTCAGCTGTGAAATAAACCCGTATGAACAGACCCTGCTATTGCCGCAATATTCCTGTTTTTGTTGTTGTTTGTTTCAAAGGATAAAAGTGTCAACAAAGTCGAGAAACAGTTATAGTAATGGGTGTTGAAGGCGGGCGCAACATTCGTGGGCCGTTTGGTTATTTTACGACTTAACGACACCAGAGATCAATAACTCAGAAGAGAGTTTTATAGTGCACACACTTGATTTGCATAACGGATATATAAACTCTTGGATCAAAGTAAGTTGACGCCACATTGCGCATTGTGAAATGTCAATATTAAAAAATAACGTGTCATTAATAAACTGTTTACCTGTTGTTTCTTCTTCATTTAAATGCCCTTGTTCACATCGTGCGGGGTCTGCAGTTTGGGGATCTGAAATATATTGCATTTAAACTTGTTAATTGTTTTCTTTTCAAAGATGATACTTACACGTACGCTAAAATTATTGACTTGTTATATTAACTCTTCAAGTCCACTAATAGCATTTGAAATTGTAAAAGTGCAGCAAAAAGGATCAGTGTAATAACACTGAATACCGTGTGTCTGTGTGTTATACAGGAATCCTACTCAAACAATGTCAAAATTGAATTAAGGCTTGGACATGTTGGCATAAACCATGCATGTATTGAAAGCAAACACTGTTAAAAAACAGACAAAACACAACAAACAACACGCTAAACAAGACGAAGCGAACATTTAACACTTGTTTTTCGCATTAGCTTGTTTTAGTATTATAAATAAAAACTTTAAAACAAAATCAATGACATCTATAAGTTATTTCCTGTTTAGAAGCCAACCTATTTAGATAAAACATATTCTTAGTGTTAATTTCAGCTAACTACCTATTGTATCACCCTTATTTACGTCTCCGTGATCACATTCTCTATGGTCTGTACAAGGGATAGCTATAAGATTTAAAAAAGATAATGTGGCTAAATGTTTCTGGAAATATTCAATAAATTTGTACTATCATTAATAAATATAAATAAATATAAATATGATATTTTTCGATTAAGAAACACATTCACTCATTTAGTAACCATAGATTCGTGCAAGTTATCAATAAATGAGAGTGAGTGAGCAAATAGTTTGTACAAGAATATCAATTTACATTCAGTTACGAATACTAGTTGGATATCAGTATTTCAAAGAAGCGTAGATGTTAATCGCAGTAATCTTCGGTTAAGATTATGCACGTTGCTACGTCAAGCAAATACATGACAAAATAAACAAACCTTTCTTGCATTTCTTAAATTAATGGTGTTTGCCATGTGGCCAAAGGTACATATATCGACTAATTACCTGTCGTTTTGCTTCGTTCACCATCTGCTACACTGTTATTTACATCCCCGTGTTCAAAGTGTCCACGGTCTTCACTAGGGTCGTCTAAAAGTGTTATCATGGATTATTTGGGTAATTAAACGGAAATACGCACTAAACATGTATTATTAATATAATTATCATAATTGATCTAAAAACACGTTCAATTATTTAGTAACCATGGCCTCTTGAGTGGAACCAATGAATGTATCTTTGTTTATAAGCAGTTTGAGGTTGCACAGGCGTACCAATTTTGTAAGTTGTGCACATATTTTGTATTATAATATCAGTTAGTTAATGAAACCATGCACCTATTTAACAACTAATATTTCGCGAAATGTCAATTGTTGAATGTATATTGATTACATTATAAAAGTAGTTGTTTTTGAACCAAACTTATTTGATCATAAAATTAAATGTATTTATTCAACGTTTTATTTCTAGAAAATATCAAACCAAGAGGGTGCGTTTATATTACAACGAGCTCGGACATTCACATTCGGCTTCGGAGCATGCAGATTGTTAGTTTCTATTAGTGAACCATAGTGCAAAATATTTAATGTGACAAACGAGGTCTTTAACGCGCCAAGTATATAGCACTGATACATGGGAGCATTTTTCTTGGAAAGATAAGTACATATATCTTTTTAGTAATTTTGGTTGGTGTGAGGGGGACTGAACTCGGCATCCCTGGATCGGCAGTTAAGTGGTTTACAAATGAGCCAAACCCCCTCACTACTTTCGAATTAAACTGATGAAAGGGAAAGTCCTCAGAAAGCAAAGCTTGCATGAGAAAACAGCAGACTCGGTTTTATTGAAGCTGTTGGTCAGTAGTAATTAATGATGCCACACCAATAACGCCCCCTTGCGCATGAGCGGAACTCCATTTTCAAACCTTAACAACATACATGTACACTCTATGATCCCTGATGACCAGAAAAATATAACTACACAATGATGTAGTACGGAGCGACTTTACCAATTACTGGATCAATTAAGACATATCTACATCAACTTATCAAATTAGATGTGCCGCCATTGGTAAATGTTTACCTGTTGTTTCTTCTTCATTTAAATATCGCTGTTCATTTCGTTTGGGGTTTGCAGCTTGGTGATCTAAAACATAAAAAAATATTGCATTTAAACTTGTATTGATTTCTGTTCAAATATGGCACCTACATGTACGTTAGTGACTTGTTTAAAGAACTCTTTAAGTCCCTTAACAACCTGACATTTGAAAGTGTAGCAACAAGAATCAGTGCCATAACACTGAATACCGCGTGTCTGTGGGTTATACATGAATCCTACACAAGCAATGTCAAAATTGAATTAAAGCCTGGACATGTTCGCTTCAACCATGCATGTATTTAAAGCGAAAATGTTGCAGACAGTTCTAACAAGGTCCAGCTTAAAAGCATCCTCAGAAATGGCCTGTAGAAAAACACACAGAGCACAACACAATAAATACTTTAAACAAAATCAATAATATATGTAATGTCCTTTTTAGAAGCCAGCTTCTTTCGATAAAACACATTCTAAGTGTTTATTGTAGCTAATTACCTGTCATGTCTCCATTATTTACAGCTCCGTGGTCACATTCTTCAGGGTCGTCTGAAAGTGTTTTATGGACTGTTTTGTTAATGTGTTTCTTTAACCGGACATAACCATTACACCTGTTTTATGAAACTGATGAAAGGGAAAACCCTCAGAAAGCATAGCCTGCACGAGAAAACAGCAGCCTCGGTTTTATTAAAGCTGTTCATCAGTAGTAATGAATGATGCCACACCACTGACGCCCCTAGCGCATGAGCGGAACCCCATTTTCAAATGTAAACAACATACATGTACACTCCATGATCCCTGAGGACCAGAAAAATATGACTACACAATGTCTAGCGTGTTCAGCGTATGCCTAGCGTATGATGAACGTATGAGTAACGTATTATCCATACGCTCGCACACGCAGAAACCTTTTTAACATGTCCAAAACATATTTTAACCTCTGCGTATAACAACGTACGCCGACGTATGCCAGCGTATAAGGAACGTACACGAGGTATGAATAGTACCCCTAACATATCTGCGTATACCAGCGTATGATCATACGCTGGCATACGCTGATGTCATACGCTGTAGTGTGACTGCACTTTAACGTTTGTGATTTACACATCTATACATTTACCTCAAATTATATATATAATATGTATATATTTGTAACGGATAATTTTGATAAGAACTCCAGACCAAAAATATAATTAATTTATGCCGGCTGAAACCTTCAACAATTGCAATTTGCGCATAACATATTTAATCAAATGCAATATTAGAGTTGATATTATCTTCCAGTAACACTTAGTATGCATTATTATAGATGATTTCTATTCTGGAACCAGTTTTATTATTTATAATATCCATCCAATATTTACCCTCTTACAACTCTGCTGTGTTGGGGATGTAAATGGTCTGGCAAAAGCAAGTTTAGAACAAACATTACGATGTACATGTATGTTGTGTGTCACATATGTAGTAGGCATGCTAAAATGTAATTAAGTGCATAATTTCCAAGATAGAATAACCGACTGCATTACACTCAAAACGGCTCATACTTTGACTTAAGAAAATTATAATATAGGTCACAGAGCAAATTCTAATGTTCTTCGAAATAATAACATTTCTTCCGTGGACATATTTTCCTTTGCTTTTAAAAGTCGAGTCGTGGACACCTTTATTTTCTTAAGCCCTATGCCTTATTTATGTGCTACTTTACGAAGTTGTGTTTAGGATAAACGTTCATTTTAATTTCCATTTTAATAAGAACCAAACTAGTTGTTTAAAAGACTGGAACACAATATTGTGTAAGGTCCATAAAATTCAATCGTTAGTATATGTTACATAAAGTCGCTATGTATTGCTGATACAAGGCATTCTGAAACATAGACTTACCACACTTTCCACGCATAACGGTTTTTGAATCAGAATATTTTGCCTGCTTTGAACTCTCTGACGTTATGCGCGCACGGGAGTCATTTTGGAATTCGCGTTGTAGTGCACCATGTGGCAGGTCTATATCAACTGATGCCATCAGTTGCTTTACTGTAAATATTTAACATTATAACTCTACGTTTATGGGTACAAAATAAATATTCAATGAACATTGCATAAGAATTTAAACGTTATGTTAATACAGTTTTTACAAGGTTTTATGTGCTATTACGATACTATATTAATTAAACACAAACTAACAAAAACGTCTTTTACCAATGCAATCCGTGGTGCGAATGAAATCGCGCGCGTACATAACAACTTCTAGTTCTAGATGTTCCAATCCTGCTTGGGTTCGAAGTTCTTCTTGCAAAGGATTGAATGCTCTTTGGAATGTTTCTGCCAAGTAACGTTCACAAAATTCTATCCATGACAGCAGAGTTGAAAAACGTAAATGAATGGCTATACATTTGCTCTCTATGGATGTAATATTCTCTGAAACATTTTAAGTGTAGAAACATAAGTGTTGGCTTTAATGTTAACGTCATATAATTCAAACGAATCTACAAATAAATAATTCAAGATAAAAAAAGTTTGCAGATCTTTTAAAAAACAATGTTGGATCATTTTGAACTGAAATATAGTATTAAAAAGAAAATGAAAAACAGCAATAGTGTTGTGTTTATGGATTGATAACTTATATCAAGAAAGCCTCAGAAAAGTCATAATGTATCACAAGTTAAGAGCGATAAAAGTAATGTTGTCATAAAACAGCCAAAAACGTTATAGCGCGGAAAACACTATGACGTCATCATATTAACATCGTTTGTTCCCAGCTTTATAAACGTTACGTTGTATTTATTGAAGTGTATCGGTGTACAAAACACCGTCAGCTTCATAGAGGCACCGGCATAATTTTAACTGCAGTGAAAATATATATTTTTTAAATTGTACTGGTTTTATTTATACTGTAAATCCATATATTTATTCATAAAGCATGAAATAATTTTACCTTTTCCTATTGCCTCTAAAGCAGAATTCATGCAGTCTGTTTGACTCTCAGTTGCTTCCTTGGGAATGAGACCGTTTAAGATAGTATTGAAGTCCTTTGCAAGGCGGTCTGACACTTGTATTTGGTTCCTGCTGTCTACGTTTTTAACGTCAACAGTTAGCAGAGGTTCTGTAGAAAACATTTAAATGTGCAAAAGGTATTATAAACATTAAGTTGACAATAAATTTTAATGTATGAACAAACTTGCAAAATAGCCACAAGTATTTAATTCATAAAATATTACAAAACAAAACCGAATTAAATGTCACATTTGTAACCTTAATGTTTCAACAAAATTATTGCGTTTGCTTGATCTAATCAGGACATTTATAGAACGGCCAGTACATTGCGATAAAAGAACATAGTTTTTACATAACATAATATGCTTTTATAATATAACGCAAGCATTTTGTTTTATTGTTCTTATACAATTGATAAAAGTATAAAGATATTATGTTACCTACCAGTTTGAATGGCATCTTTCTTCATATACTGTAACATTTCTTTGAGAAGCTCATTTTGTTGTTTCATTTCTACAAATGCAAAGTAAACCCGTCAAAGTAGGAAGTAACACTGCTATATCTGTTCGTCCCAACAACATAAATTTGTGCCATTACATGCAACATTTGTTGACGATTTGTTTACATAGACGCATATTTAAAGAGGGACTCACGGCTATACATTTTATTTGTAGGTAAAACGATCACGCTTCTGAGGTTTCATCAATGCTCGACAACCAAATAGTTGAGAATTTTATAAAAAAAACATCATTGTCAATTTAAAAATTCTGGAGTATAACAATGTTGACCCCGGGGACAAAACTTGTTATCTGTTTACGTAACATTAAGACAATGACTAACGAGCTGTTTAGGCCTAGGAAATGAATACTTAATAGTGTTTAATTTCTCTATCCCAAAACCTTATGGACCTCGTGTATCAGTATTTAGTCATACAGTTTTTGAATAGACCGTTCCAAAATCTTTGCAAGGGCATAGGAACATTACTTTATGACACACTTGTTATATGTGAAGCTGCAAATAAAACATAGACTTCAACGACGAATTAATGTACATATTGTGCACTCAAACATATTAAAGCTACATAACATTTTAAGTAGTAATTATATTAGAAATATGGAAGCTTTTTTCGTATCTTTCCAATTCATAACTTGCTTTTTAAAAAATGTAATCGGTCTTTTTTTTACCAGAAACTGCCCATTTTATTGCCATATCCAAAGTAGACCAATACGTCCAGTTTGATATTAAAATCGGAAACTCGCGCATGCGTTACAACAACCGACATCAAAACAAATATGGAGAAGCTTCCTCGCAAACGACAAACGACAAACGAGAACAAAGAGAAGAAGAACAGAAGGAAGAACTATACGATGTCGCAGCATATTATTCGGATGAATAAAGATGTGTTTTGTCGATGGCAGGAAGCTAAAGCGAGCCAAAACTTCAAAACAGATAATGAAATGAAAAAATACCTTTTCGATTTGTGGTAAGTCTTATCAGTTATTTTATTAATGTGAAATAAGTAATAATAACAAGTTGTTTTCTACAAGTATAGGTGTAACGATACCTTCTTTGACTGCAGTCAGGTCTGCTTTAACTGAACCCAGGTCTTCCTTCATTTGACCAACGTCTGCTTTGGTCGCACCCACTTCTTTTATTTCACCAACACATTCTTTGATTGATCCCAAATCTTCTTTTACTGGGGTCACGTCTGCTTTTACTGCACGTACGTCTTCTTTTATTTTACCTACGACTTCCTTAACCGTACCCAAGTCTTCTTTCATTGGACCTACGTCTTTCTTTACTGAACCCACGTCTTCTTGTACGTCTTGCAAACGTGAGTTGTTGTCCACAAGAATCAACAATTGCCTCTTCAAGTCCTAAATTTAAAATGACTTTATATGTAACGAGTTTAAATCTTTGTTGTAAAATGGGTAAATGTTTGCACTTTTATTGATAATAAAAAAAATGTATAAATCTCAAAGATTACCACACGAGCATAGAGCTTTAATTCGTTGGTAACTGTTATTAGCATTATTCAATCAAATCAAATCAATTTATGCTCGTTTGTTTAACATCAGTGTAATTCACAAGTTTTCTTAGCAAGGTAGGATCTTGTATTTTTCGAATACCGGAATGGAGTTTAATTTACGTATAAAAAACAACCACACTGCATCAATATCACAGTTTACATAAAAAGGTGGACCAATAATAGAGTTTCCATATTCGGGTTAACAATAACTTTATTAAACGATTGTTGAAAAAACTGTCCATAGCTGTAAAATGTTTATTTGTATTTATTAAAAAATAACGTTTAGGTACATATGAATATAAACGAAATAGTAAGTGTTTACTTGAAAATATGAACTGACACGTTTGTTATACTGACACTAAATAGTGTGTTCCTATGTCTAATGTGACCTGTTTTAACACACTTCAAGTGAAGGCCAATAAACACAGACTTTATTGTACATTATTTGACTAACATGTGATGAGACCAATATATAATTTAAAATATCGTTCGATTCATGTAAAACTCTCATTGCAAAATTAATACTAATTGAAGTTTTAGCAGCCAAATTAGATTTCATCTCTTAACCAACACCACTCTTTCATGCACTGCATGTACCTTACCTTTTCAATGTCAATAAATTTACGATGAGATGCCCTTAGTTCTTCCATATCTTTTCTATGCTCATCATCAGTTGCTTGAATTGTTTTCGTGATGTTATCGATACTTTCTGTATGTTGTTTTTGAAGGCCCACAAGAGTATCTATGTCTTTTCTAATCGCCTTTATATCGTCAAGAAAGTCTAGTTTTACTTCATGCATTCTCTCTAAAATACAGTGCATTGCCTCTTTTCTTGCTTTAAGTTCATCTTCTGTGGTAACTGTCAACTTGTTTTCAGAAAGCTGTAACATTTGCCGTTTAAAAAAAGATAAGCAGTACGACACAAACGGGAATCATCAAGTCACAATTCCAACAAAGTTGAACAGACGCTGTTTTTAATTTTAAAAGTTGAAAGAAGATGGCCAACGTACACCATTTAATGAGCAAATGAAATTAAACTATAAAATGAACGCATTCGAAATTTAATGTGAGCTATCTCACCGCCTTTATTAAAAATTAACGCGTAAATGGACGCTGATAAATCTCAATCAGCGTGTAAATGCCAGTTTTCTGAGCGTAAAATTACACCCTCAAGCGCCTTATCCGGACTAACAACAACAACAACACCTACCTCTTGTAGCAGTTGTCGTTGTTTTCTTGCTTCAGCGTTCTTATCTAAAGGTGGGTGGCTTAACAGTTTTTGGCAATCCTTAATGTATGTGTCCAGAACTTGGTCTTCGACTTGTAAGGTAGATGAGTGGAAAATGTCATTTCTATGTTGTCTTACCTGTTATAAATATTTAAACTATTATATAAACAAAAACATCAAGAAACAAACAAACCAACTGTAAATAAAACAAAGTGCCAATGTACGACAACTTCATAATAAAAAGGAGATAAATAAGAATAACATACATTGGCGCATATAGATTTATGTGTTTTCACGTAGTTTAACAGTTCGCCCTTTAAAACGTGTAAATGCACATATGTCATCAGTAGGATAACACATTTATTTCATCAATATTTTCATATTAACTATTATTTAACATGTATTTAAACGGAATTATAATACTGTAAAAGGAGTATAATTCATTCTGACATTTAAAACCTATACATGACATTGAATTCTTACCGTTTTAATCAAAGTCTGGATGTGTGGGCTGTTAAAATAGTAGTGCAGTCTGGAATTATTTTGACAGATGCTCAAAAAAGCCGATGCGTCTAGTTGGTCAAATGAATCCTTCGTCCTGTATCCGGGTGTTGATATGAAACACTTAATGTACTCAAAACAACTTGTAGACCATTTGTCCATATATGTATTGTCCCAATTTGGCACCTTCTTTGAATGTTGATCACAAATTAGGTCATGAAAAATGCCACAAGCATTCTGCTGCGGACACTGTCTCCGGTTTCTGTTTCGTTTACAATGACAAAGCTGAGGGTTGCCAAGCTTGCATGGCCCATTTACCGAAGCATGCTCAGGTAGTATGTTGTGGTGCGAACACTGGTTGCAGTCGAACGGCCTTTTATTTGTCTTTTTCGTCACGTGCTCTACATTATCGTTATATTGTTCCTCCGCTTCTCTTTGAACAAATTTAGAAATACCATTTCCCAAACAGAAAAGGGCTTTCGTTGAGTTAATCCAATTATTAAATTGATGGTTTTGACCTTGAGCCATTGAAGCCATGTTGGATAGTGATAGTGACTTGTAGGGTTACACATAATGATAACATACACAATGTAAATTTAAGCGTTTATTCATTGCACACGTTACTCCTTCAAAACTCATTGCACGCTTACTCCTTCAAAATTGGTTTCGTTGACTCTCGCATAAAACACCAGTAAGCTGATATTTTAGGTGGTACCTTCTGGTCAAAACACGTAGACCAATGTCTCCTTGTGGACAGTTATTTCCGTGTATGCGTTGCCAGTTTGCTCGAAAATGCAACGCTCTAAAACAGTGGGAAACTTTAAAAGTCGTCAGGTCATTTGAACAATGTTACGTTAAAGATTTATTTCTTGAAACAATGTTTGTTTCAAGTTGTTGTGTTACAAATGTAATTTCCAGCAATGATATTTAAGGAGGCAATGCTGAGAAACATTCTTGTGCTTTTCTGTGTACTGGCCATTTTGTCATGGTGTCTTAAACTTGACATGTCTACACTGTTTACAACATTCTTTTTGTTTTTAAATCTCTTCAATTTATATTATCAAATGTATATCATATGTATAGTTAACATTATACACAATTTATGATTTAAACAAGAACCCGTGTAAAAACTAGAAGATATATATTCAATTATAACAAAGTCCCAAAACACATATAAGTTTGTTAAGTGATTATGTTTACAATGTTTGTTTGTATTTTGCTTTAAATATTCTCATCTAGTTCATTTAGTGTTCTTACGAGGGATGTTCAATATATAATGAGACTGTGCTCATAACGTTTACGATTTACAAAATACAAAGATTTAACTATTACAATCATAAGTATCAATCAATTTTGTAGTAAAACCCAAAAAATAAAACAATTTCATCAAACGGTTATGAAATAGCAGCCATTGCAACATGGCCGTGTTGCAATCATCACCCCCACTTTTTAACGTCACAACGTTATTGAGCAGTTATCACACACTCATGTCATAGAAAATAAAAATACGACAATAATATTGCTTTAATTGTTTGATGAAATAACACAAATTGGTTCATGAACGAAAACATTTAGAATGTAAGTTTTTTTCTAAAATATAACTAAAGTTCCGGCTATAATGATCAAATTACAAATGCCCCTAAGTTAACTGTTAAATGGCAACGTCTGTACGACGTCTTCTTTGTCTGACACTACTCTGTTTTTTCTAAAGTGCTAATTTGTGCTTCAAAACGGTTTTAAATTATACAGTTAACCTTTTATTTTTAGAACATCTATTTTAGTCTATAATAATCAGAAAAATACATGTTTGTGATTGTTTTTTCCACATAAAACACAACATAATAATCTGACTATTTGGCAAGCGTCAATATGCATTTAAACGTTGACGTTTCTGTCATTATGTGCATATCTCTTTTAAAGGTCATATTTCAATAACCTAATGTTAAAATTTCTTGATTTTTGCAACAGACATTGGGATCACATGCTTTAGATGATTCGTAAGTTTTATTCTAAATAACTTTATAATCGCATTACATTTTTTTGTCATTAAAAATGGCATTTTTACAATAATTTGGACGGGGGCGATAGTGCGTTACTATGGTAATTGAAACTGATGATATTCCTAGATTGTTTGTCATTGGCCTATGCAATTTTGAAAAATAGTATGAAAAAAGTTATATTTTACAATAATATTGAGTTTTATTCTAATTTGAGGCAAAACAAAAAGTTATAAGCACAGTCTCATTATTTATTGAACAGCTCTGTTATATGTACCTTTACCATAATTATATTCCCTGTAATGATAAGGGCAACGACTCCTTGTGTTAATTTGTCAATAACTATTCTATTGTCTATCTTGTGTCAATCTGTTAAGTGCATTTACACTTGTGTATTGTGGAACATCCTCAACTTCTGCAAAACCATTTAATATAGAATACATTTACCAACCGTTGGTGTCAAACAAAGCCTGGTGTTAAAAGTGAAGTTGTGAAATGTGGGTTGAGAATTAGTATTTAAGGTTTATGAGCACTGAGGACTGTAATAAATATATTAACAATAATGCTGCTGCTGCTGCTGCTGCAGCTGCTGCTGCTGCTGATGATGTGATGATGATGATGATGATGATGATGATGTTGTTGTTGTTGTTGATGATGATGATGATGATGATAATGATGATGATGATGATGATGATGATGATGATGATGACGACGACGATGATGATGATGATGATGATGATGATGATGATGAATATAATTATTATTATTATTATTATTACTACTATTATTATTATTATTTTTATTATTATTATTATTATTATTATTATTATTATTATTATTATTATTATTATTATTGGTATTATTAGATTATTAGTATCGTCGTCGCTGACGTCATGAGGTCATAATTATGCTCCCGATCCGGTCCGCGCTTGGAGTATATAAACTGACTCTTTTTATTGACATCATTCTTATTTGTACATTTATACTGGACACAATAAATTATTAACAGCAAACTGCATTGTTCTCACTACATTATGGTGCCATGACCAAACCAGAACAGCAAGTCCAGTTACGCAGCAAGTCTCCTAGATCCGCAGCAAGTCCAGTTACGCAGCAAGTCCCCTAGATCCGCAGCAAGTCCAGTTACGCAGTAAGTCTTCTAGATCCGCAGCAAGTCCAGTTACGCAGCAAGTCCGCAGCAAGTCTAAAAAGCGCAGCAAGTCCAACACAACGCAGCAAGTCCAGTAAGAGGTCCGCTTCCGAGTATCGTAGCAAGTTTAAGAATCGCACTAAGTCCAGTTACACAGCAAGTCTGCTAGATCCGCAACAAGTCCAGTTACGCAGCATGTCTTCTAGATCCGCAGCAAGTCCAGTAAGAGGTCCGCTTCCGAGTATCGTAGTAACTCTAAGAAACGCAGCAAGTCCAGTTACGCAGCAAGCCTCCTAGATCCGCAGCTGGTCCAGTTACGCAGCAAGTCCGCAGCAAGTCTAAGAAGCGCAGAAAGTCCAGTTACGCAGCAAGTCTCCTAGATCCGCAGCAAGTTCAGTTACGCAGCAAGTCTCCTAGATCCGCAGCAAGTCCAGTTACGCAG